>WARP01000849.1_pt2 | contig 16640 bp, 17 predicted proteins | sample 4769151 | NCBI WGS metagenome assembly WARP01 (sample SAMN08893023, study PRJNA449175) | gut metagenome | isolation source: rumen sample fed with dry roughage | host: cow | place: India: Nagpur | collected 2016 | reverse complement strand
TCTCCTTGAAAACTCCACATAATAAATGCTCTAAATCCACCTGTTTTATCTTGAAGTTTTCTAATATGTTCAAAATGTTCAACTATCTCTTCATCTGTTTCAACTGTTCCAAACATCATAGTTGCAGTTGTTTTCATTCCAATAGAGTGTGCATCTTCATGAACTTTTAGCCATTCAGCAGTATCAAGTTTCTTAGGTGCAATAATATCTCTTACTCTATCGCTTAAAATCTCAGCTCCAGCTCCTGGAACAGAGCTTAAGCCTTTTGCTTGAAGTCTTTTTAAGACCTCAAGTTTTGATATTTTTGAAACTCTTGCTATAAAATCAATCTCAATAGATGAAAAGCCATGAATTGTAATTTGAGGATATTTTTTACTAATATGTTCAACTAAATCTTCATAATAATCAATTTTTAAATTTGGATGGACTCCACCTTGAAATAGTATTTGAGTTCCACCAATCTCTAATAGTTCATCAATTTTTTTATCAATCTCATCAAATTTTAAAACATAGCTATCATCATCTTTTTTGTGTCTATAAAATGCACAAAATTTGCAATCAACCCAGCAAACATTTGTATAATTTATATTTCTATCAACTATAAAAGTAGTTAATTTTTCAGGATGAAGTTCAAGTTTTTTTGCACTTGCTAACTTTGCTAATTCCAAAAGAGGAGCATTTTTAATTAAATAAAGTGCCTCTTGGTTTGTTAATCTTTTACTAAAATCTATTTTCATATTAAAAAGTCGCTCCAAAAGAGAATTCAAAAGATGATGTATCATCACCTTCTTCTTTCATAAGTGGTTTAGAGAATATTAACTGTAATGGTCCCATAGGAGAGATCCACTCAAGTAAAATTCCAGTTCCAGCTCTTTTTATTTCACTAAAACTATCTTTCCCAATCATTCCATAATCATAAAATGCTCCCCATCTCATTTTTGCACTTTTAATTAAAGGAAAACTAATTTCAGCACTATTTGCCCACATTTTTGTATATGGATCTTGTCTATATCCATCATCATTTTTAGGAAATGCATAAGATTTATATCCTCTTAAAGTTCTAGGACCTCCAAGATATAAAGAGTCTCCTTGATTTATTTGACCGTTATCTATTAAAACTCTAGCTTGAGTTTTTAATCTTATTACCCAATCAAGTTCAGTTAAATCTTCCAAAGAGTAGTAGTATCTTATAATTGTACTTGGTTTTACATATTTTGAATCTCCACCAACTCCAGCATACTCAACAGAAGCATTGGCTCTAAATCCTTGTGTTGGAAAGTAGTAGTCGTTTGTATTATCAAAGTTTATATAAGGAGTAATTGAACTATTTATATAATCAGCATCTTGAAATCTTTTATCTTCTGGAACGCTACTATCATAATTTGTATAGCTCTCTTTTATAAAATCTAAACTATAAGTAGCTCCAACATAAGTATTTCTAACAACCTCTTTACCAAGACCCAATGATAAACCAGTTGATTTTAAATCTTCATCATATCTTGATTTTCTAATCTCATAATCTTTTCTATAAATAGAGATTTGTCCATTGTAGTCACTATCATTAATAGATGGATTACTTAAACTTAAATCATAAACACTAGATCTACTTGATAAATCAGCACTTAAAGCAAGTCTTAATCCACTTCCAAATATATTTGAATCACTAATTGAACCATTTATCATAAATTTATCATAAGAGCCATATCCACCACCAAGCATTAAGCTTCCCGTTGGTGCTTCTACAACTTTTACAATTAAGTCCATTTTATCTTCACTAACTCTTTTCTCTTCTAAAATTACATCTTCAAAAAAGCTTGTTCTTCTTAATCTATTTTTAGAGTCATTTATATCTGTTAAACTATATAATTCAGTAGGTGCTAATAGTACATTTCTTCTAATAACTCTATCAAGAGTTCTTGTGTTTCCTGAAATTTTAACATCATTTATATAAACTTTTTTACCTGGAATTACATTAAAAATTACATCAACTCTATGAGTAATTTCATCTTTTTTTAGATCAAATAAAACTTCAGCATAGGCATAACCCTTATCTGCAACTTTGGTTCTAATATACTCTTGATCTCTTCTTAGTTGAGCGATATTAAATATCTTCTCTTTTTTTAATCTTAAATTTTTATATAAATCTTCTGGATCAACAATAGTTGAGTCTATAAATATTTTAATATCACTTGTAGTATATGGCTCACCTTCAGTTATAAAAAAGTTCATATTTGCTTGATTTGATGCAAAATCTATACTCATGTATGGCTCTTGAACTATTGCATCTAAAAAACCTCTTTCAAAATATAAATCATTCATTCTTCTTGAGTCATACTTTAGTTGATCAATTTTAAGTTCGCCACTACTTCTTCCAAACCACCAAGAAGCCCACTGTTTCTCTTTATTTGCAGTTACAGTGTTAAACTCCTCTTGAGTTAGTTGTTTTGCACCATAGTAGTTTGCATCTTTAATTATAATCTCATCACCTTTATTTACATTGATTATAATGCTTAGTGACTCTTCATTTAATTTCTCTATATCAACTTCAACAACAGAGTTTATAAAACCTTCAGATTCAAGAATAGATAAAAGTGTTTTTTTTGCCTCATCTATCTTTTTTTCGCTATACATAGAACCTTTGTTTAGTTTAATTAATTTAATTATTGCATCTTTCTCTTCACTTCTTGTTTTATAACCTTTTATATCAACTTTAGCAATAGATGGTTTCTCTTTGAAAACAAATTTAATATCACCATCTTTATCCTCTATATAAATATCATCAAAATAGTCAAAACTAAAAAGTTTTTTTAAAGCAATATTTAACTTTTTTTCGTCAAGCTTATCACCAGCTTTAATATCAACTGTTTCATTTAAACTTTGTTGCGATAATCTGCTAACACCTTCATACTCAATAGATTTTACTACTTCAGCTTCAATAAACCCAAGACTTAATCCAAATAAAAATAGATATCTTTTCAAAAAAATCCTTTAAAAAATAAAGCAATAATATATCCAAATATTGTTTACATAAATCTAAAGTAGGGTATAATTTGCTCTATTTAAAGAAATATAAGGATATAGATTTTGAAAATTGGAATTATTGGATTAGGACTTATGGGTGGATCTTTTGCAAAAGCTGTAAAAAGATATGGTATTGCATCAAAAGTATATGGTTTTACAAATAGCCAAAAAAACAAAAAAGAGATAGAAGAGCTTGGACTTGTTGATGAATTGGTTGATTTGGATACTTTAAAAGATATTTGTGATGTAATAATTTTATCAATTCCAGTAGATGCAATTATATCTATGTTTCCAAGCTTTATTGATATAAAAAAAGATACAACAATTATTGATATGGGTTCAACAAAAGAGTATATTATAAAAAATATACCACCACAAATAAGAGAGAATTTTATAGCAGCACATCCAATGACTGGAACTGAAAAATCTGGACCAAAAGCTGCAATTGATAACCTATATGAAGGAAAAACTGTAGTTTTTTGTGATTTAGAGGCAAATGCAAATAAACATGTAAATAGAGCATTTAAGATTTTTCAAGAAATTGGTATGAGAATTGTGGTTATGGATAGCCATGAACACGATATAAATGCTTGTTACATATCACATCTACCTCATATTATCTCATTTTCTTTAGCAAATACAGTAATGAGTCATCAAAATCCAAAAGAGATAATCGCTCTTGCAGCTGGTGGATTTAAAGATATGAGTAGAATTGCAAAATCAAGTCCAATAATGTGGAAGGATATATTTAAACAAAATAGACAAAACCTTCTTGAATCTATAAAATCTTTTGAAAATCAACTATCTTGTGCTAAAAAAATGATTGAAAATGAAGATTATGAAGAGCTTGAAGAGTGGATGAAAAAAGCAAACACTTTACATGAGATACTATAAATATGCAAACATTTGAAAAAACTACTTTAATAGATTGTAGTGCAAAGAGCTATTTGATTTTCATCTTGATACAAATAATATCAAATTAATAACTCCAAAACATACAAAAGTGGAGCTAAAGGATTAAGATATGAGATTTATTTTGGGACTTTTTTTGTTTATAACAACTTTATTAGGAGATGAAAATATGAGTATATATGATATTGAAGTAAAAGATATAGATGGTAAAGTTTTTACTATGAAAAAGTATGAAAATAGAGTAATGTTAATTGTAAATGTTGCTAGTAAATGTGGTTTTACAAACCAATATGAGGGTTTAGAAGAGTTACATAAAAAATATTTTAATAAAGGATTATCGATTTTAGGTTTTCCTTGTAATCAGTTTTTATCACAAGAACCAGGAACAGAAGAGCAGATTAAAGAGTTTTGCTCATTAACTTATGGTGTAGAGTTTGAAATGTTTAGTAAAATTGATGTAAATGGAGAGAATGCTCACCCTTTATATAAATTTTTAAAAGAAAATTCAAAAGGTGTTTTAGGAACAGAGGCTATAAAATGGAATTTTACAAAATTTTTAGTTGATAAAAATGGTAAAGTGGTAAAAAGATATGCTCCTAGTACAAAACCAAACGATATTGAAAAAGATATTTTAGATTTACTATAAAAGTTAAATATATTTACCAATTAACATATTAGTTATACAAAAAAACTTTATTCTGTAATAAACTACTCAAAATTTATAAGGGTTTTTATGAGACAAAAAGTTTGGATTGTTGGTGCTAATGGTGCAATTGGTTTTGAGCTTGTTAAAATATATTTAAAAAATGGTTTTAAAGTAGTTGCAAGCTCAAGAGATATTGAAAATTCAAAAGATTTTTTGAACTTAAAAAGTGAATACAAAACAGATTTGAAGCTTTTAAATATAGATGTTTTAGATGAACAAACTTCTAAAGTGGTTGCTCATGAAGCTTTTAATAATTTTAATGGGCTTGATATCTGTTTTTATAATGCTGCTGTTTATGAATCTATGAGTTATGAAGAGTGGGATATAGCAAATTTTGAATCTATGATAAATACAAATTATCTTGGAGCAATTAGAGTTTTAAAACCAATAATATCTCATCTTGAGAATCAATCAAATCCTTCAAAAATAGTTTTAAATTGTAGTTTAGCTAGTTATTTTGGACTGCCTTATGGTGGAGCTTATAGTGCTTCAAAAGCTGCTTTATTAAATCTTGCACAATCAATTCAACCTGAATTAAAAAGAAAAAATATACATCTTCAAGTTATAAATCATGGATTTGTAAAAAGCAGGCTCACTTCTAAAAATGATTTTAAAATGCCTCAATTAATGCAGCCAGATTTTGCTGCTAAAAAGATATTTGAAGAGCTTAATAAATCTTATAGATTTGATATAACATTTCCACTATTTTTATCAAGCTTTTTAAAGTTTTTATCAATTTTACCATATAAAATCAGTCTAAAAATCACAAGTAAATTTCTAAAATGATCAAAAATAGTACGCTATTTTTTTATGGTATTTTAGGAGTTCCTATTGCCTTTTTAGGATTTCCTTTGTATATATATTTACCTCCTTTTTATGTTGAACACATAGGTTTAAATATTGGATTTGTTGGAGTTATTTTATTGTTTGCAAGATTAATAGATATGATAGCAGACCCATTTATTGGAAGATTTTGTGATATTTACGGTTCAAAACTTAAAATTATTTTAATATCATCTATTTTTTTACTTATCTCTTTATATTTTTTAATAAAACCGATCTCAAATAGCTATTTTTATCTATTTATTTTCTCAATTATCACTTATATTTCATATAGTTTTGTATTAATTCCATATTTAAGTTTAAATGCCATTTTAGGCAAAAATGAGTTTGATAATACAAAACTTGCTTTTTCAAGAGAGATTTTTATAATTTTTGGTGTTTTATTATCACTTTTACTTCCATATATATTTTTAGTTTCAAGTGACTCAAAAAAGAGTTTAGAGCTTTTATTACTATTTGTATTGATTATATTTCCAATAGCTTTAATAATCTTTTATAAAAAGCTTAAATCTTTAGAGATAAAAAGTGAAAATATAGCTCTTAACACTTTTTTTAAATCTTTAAAAACACTATTTAAAAGCTATCCGAATCAAAAAAAACTATTTTTTGCTTTTTTATTTAATAGCTTAGCAAATGCACTTCCAGCAACTCTTTTTTTGTTTTTTGTTAAATATATTTTGATTTTAGAAGAGCATACAGGACTATTTTTAATAATATATTTTTTAAGTGCAATTATTGCTTTTCCCATATGGATAAAAATCTCAAAAAGAATATCAAAAAAATCAACTTGGATTTTATCTATTTGTGTTGCTATTGGTGCATTTATTTTTGTTTCTTTTTTAAATGAGGGTAATTTTTTCTTTTTTTCCATAATTTGTATGCTTACAGGAGCTTGTCTTGGTGCTGATATGGCTATTCCTTCTTCAATTCAAGCAGATGTTGCAAATTTTATAAAACAAAAAGAGGATTTAACTTCTGTTTTATTTGGTTTTTGGGCAATGATTACAAAACTATCTCTTGCTTTTGCTATTGCAATATCATTTATAACTTTAGAGTTTACAGGTTTTGACAAACAAAACATAAACGAATACTCAATTTTTGCAATAATATTTTTATACTCAACTCTTCCAATAGTTTTTAAAATTTTTGCAATATTTTTTTTAAATAGATATGAAATGACAAAATGAGTGTACAAAACTATAGAAATTTATAATAAATTATTAAACTTAAATTAGGAGTTTAATTGAAAATTTTATTATTCATTTTCTTGTTTATATCTTTTTCATTTTCAAAAGATTCTATTGATAAAGTTAAATTTTCAGGTCTTTGGTATGAAATAGCAAGAGTTGAAAATAAATTTCAAACATCTTGTGTTGCATCGAGTGTTGAGTATGTACTAGAAGATGATGGAACTTATAATGTTTTTAATAGATGTTTTGAAAATGAATTAAATGGAAAATTAATAGAGTATAACGGTTTTGCAAAACTAGAAGATAATCAACTTTATATGAGATATTTTTTTATTTTTAGAAGCTCATATAATATTGATTATATAAATGATTATAAAACAGCTGTTGTAGCAAATAGTGATTACTCAAATCTTTGGATTATGAGTAGAGCTCCTAGTATTAATAAAGATGAACTAGATAATATCTTAAAAGATTTAGAAAATAAGATGGATATTTCAAAATTGACTTTTACAAAACTTGACCCAAAAGGAAGATATAGATGAAAATAGCTGTTTTAGGAGCTGGAATAAGCGGACTTGGAAGTGCTTATATTTTAAGTAAAAAATATGATGTAGATATTTATGAAAAAGAGAATAGATTAGGTGGACACGCTAGAACAACGCTTGTTCAAGAAGATGATAAATTTTTTGGAGTTGATACTGGGTTTTTGGTATTTAATTATGAAACTTATCCTCTTTTGACAAAGCTATTTAAAGAGCTTGATGTAAAAATAGAGAACTCTGATATGAGTTTTGCGTTTTGGGATATAGATAAAAATATAGCCTACAATGGTTCATCTTTAAAAGGGATGTTTGCTCAAAAAAGAAATCTATTCTCTTTTTCTCACTATCAAATGATAAATGATATTTTAACTTTTAATAAAAAAGCAAACAGAGATTTAATGGTTGAATCAAAAGATTTAGATAAGACTTTAGGTGAGTATATAAAAAATTATTCAAAAGCTTTTAAAAATAGATATCTTCTTCCAATGGGGGCTGCTATTTGGTCAACACCAAGCAGTGAGATGAATAATTTTCCAGCAAGAACATTTTTAAAGTTTTTTAAAAATCATGGACTTTTGGGAGTAACTACACATCATCAATGGCTTACAGTGTCAAATGGAAGTATAAATTATGTTGAAAAAATAAAAGATAAAATCTCTGGAAAGATATTTTTAAACTCAGATGTTATAAAGATAAAAAGAGTTGAAAATGGTGTATATTTAATACATAAAGATGGTGGAAAAACTTTTTATGACAAAGTTATTTTAGCTATGCATGCACCTGAAGCTTTAGAGATTTTAGAAGATCCATCACCTAAAGAAGTTGAGATTTTAAGTGCTTTTAAATATAAAGCAAATAGCGCTGTTTTACATAGTGATAATAATATCTTACATCCAAATAGAAAAATGTATGCAGCATGGAACTATACAAGCTCAAATATAGAAAATAAAGCTGTTACTTTAACTTATTGGATAAACTCTTTACAAAATTTAAAGACAAAAAAAGATTATTTTGTATCTTTAAATGAGACAAAAAGTATTAAAAATGTTATTGAAAACATATCATATGATCATCCTCAATTTGATTCAAAAGCAATTTTGATGCAAAGTAGAAAAGATGAGATTTGTGGAGTTAATAATACTTATTATGCTGGTGCTTACTGGAGATATGGATTTCATGAAGATGGACTTTTAAGTGCTACAAAAGTTGCTTCAAAACTTATGTGTGAGTTTTAAATGATAAATAATAGATCAAATCATAATATCTTTGAAGGAACAATTTATCATAAAAGATATCTTCCAAAAAAACATGAGTTTAAATATAATTTTTACCTTCTTGATATTGATGTTTTTGATTTAAAGAGTTTAAAAAACACTATTTTTTCTATAAATAGTTTCAATTTAATGAGTTTAAAAAGTGTTGATCACTTTGGAAAAAATAAAGATTTTATTAAAAATATAGAGGAGCTTTTAGAGAAATTTGATTTAAAAGTAACTTCTAAAATGAGATTTTTAACTCTTCCTAGGGTTTTAAACTTTGTTTTTAATCCTATTAGTGTTTTAGTTTTATTTGATGAAAATAGTGTTCCAACACATATTTTAGCTGAAGTTCATAACTACAATGGTGGAAGAGTTGTCTATTGTGTAAAACTTGAAAAACATGAAAACAATGCCACTTCATATTTTGGAGTTGTAAAAAAAGATATGTATGTCTCTCCATTTTTTAAGCATGAAGGGGTTTATGAGTTTGAGCTAAAGTATGATGAACAAAAGCTATTTATAAAAATAGATTTATATGAAAATCAACAACACAAATTAACAGCGATTTTTAACTCAAAATCAAAGCCTTATAGTTTTAAAAATATATTAAAAGTTTTTATAAGATATATGTTTAGCACTTTTTTAGTGATAAGTAGGACATTTTATCATGCTTTTAGGCTTTATTTAAAGGGTTTAAAAATCTACTCCCCAAGAGATAATGACAAAATAAAAAGGTATTAAATATGAAAAAATTGTGGAATAAATTTGCAGATAACTTCTTTTCCAAGATTAAAATAGGAACATTAGAAGTTATCTTTAAAGATAAAACAACAAAACTTTATGGTGAAAAAAATCTTGAAGATAAAATAACTTTAGAGATATACAATAATAGATTTTTTATAAAAACAGTTCTTTATGGAGATATTGGGTTTGCTGAAAGTTTCATAGACAAAGATTTTGAAACTTCAAATCTTACAAAACTAATAGAACTAGCACTTTTAAATGCAAAATATTTAGGAACTACAAGTGAAAATGAAAAAAACAAACTAATAAATCTAATGCCATTTTTTAATAGATTTAAACATAGTTTAAGACGAAACTCAAAAACAAATGCAAGAAAAAATATCTCTGCTCACTATGATTTATCAAACGATTTTTACAAACTTATGCTTGATAAAACAATGATGTATTCAAGTGCAGTTTTTGAAAATAAAGAGCAAGATTTATATGATGCTCAAAAAAACAAACTTGAAAAATTATCATCTAAACTAAATATTAAAGAGGGTTCAAAAGTTCTTGAGATTGGCTCAGGTTGGGGAGCTATGGCTATTCATTTAGCAAAAGATAAAAAATGTGAAGTTACTACTGTAACTTTAAGTGTTGAGCAAAAAAAGCTTTGTGAAGAGAGATTTAAAAAAGAGGGTATTGAAGATAAAATTGATATTTTATTAAAAGATTATAGAGATTTAAAAGGAGAGTTTGATGCAATTATTGCTGTTGAGATGTTTGAAGCAGTTGGTAGGGAGTATTTTCATATATTCTTTAAAAAGTGTCAAGAGCTATTAAAACCAAGTGGAGTTTTAGTTTTACAAGTAATTACAATTCCAGATCAAAGATATAAAGCCTATTCAAAAGGTAGTGATTTTATACAAAAGTATATTTTCCCAGGTGGACATTTGCCAAGTATCTTAAAACTTTTAGAGACAACTTCTAAGCACACAAGGCTAAATTTAAATCATCTTGAAGAGTTTACAGAGCACTATGCAAAAACTTTGAATATTTGGCATGAAAATTTTGAAAATAATTTAGATGAAGTTAAAAAGCTAGGATTTGATGACTATTTTATAAGAATGTGGAAAATGTATCTAAACTATTGTGAAGCTGGATTTTTAACAAGAAATATAAATCTTCATCAACTAGTTTTTACAAGAGATCAAAATATATATTTAAATAAAGGATTAATCGCATGAAAAATTTATTATTAGTTTTTATAACAACAATTTTATTAACAGGATGTGCAAGTATGAAAATAGAAGATTTTAACAATACAAAACCAGAGTTTATTCCTCAAGAGTATTTTAATGGAAAATTAAGAGCTTATGGAATCGTAAAAGATAGAAGTGGAAAGATTATTAGAAGTTTCAAAGGAGAGATGATTGGTTCTTGGGATAAAAATGGTATTGGAACTTTAGATGAGTTTTTTGTTTATGATGATGGTGAAGAGATGAAAAGAGTTTGGACTCTAAAACCAATTGAAAATAAAAAATTTATAGCAACTGCTAATGATATAGTAGGAGAAAGCTCTATGATTGCAAATGGAAATACAGTTATGATTGATTATGTTATGAGAACTCCATATAAAAGCTCAACTATTGATTTAAGTGTTCAAGATTGGCTTCATCTACAAGATAATGGTGTAATTATTAATCACTCAAAAATGAAAAAATTTGGATTTGTGGTTGGAGAGTTGGTAATTACAATAATTAAAGAGTAAAAACTAGAAGCGATATAGAATTAATTAATATTCTGTATTGCTTCAAAAACTTTAATTGCTTGAAAATGCTCTTTAACATCATGACATCTAATAATAGATGCACCATATCTAAGCGATTCTAAATGAATTGCTAAAGTTCCTGGGAGTCTGTCTGAAACTTCTGTTGGAGTTATCATATTTATCATAGATTTTCTACTAGCTCCAATTAAAAGCTCATACCCAAAATGTTTAAAATGTTCTAAATTTTTTAGTAAAAGTAGGTTGTGCTTTAAAGTTTTTCCAAAACCAATTCCAACATCTAAAACTATATCTTCAACTCCAAAACTTTTTGCTTTTTCAACTCTTTGTTTAAAAAAGTCATCAATTTCAACTATTACATCTTCATAAAAAGGATCTTCTTGCATATTTGTTTGATTATTTTGCATATGCATAATAACTGCTTGTGCACTGTATTTTGCAGTAAGTTTACAAACTTCATCATTTTCTAAACCTGTAATATCATTTACTATTTTAAATCCATGATCTAAAACATACTCTATTACTTTTGGTTCATAAGAGTCAATAGAGAAATCAACTTTTTCAAAATATCTATTTTTATATATTGTTTGAACAATATCTTTAACTCTATTTAACTCTTCATCAGCACTTACAGGTAAACTTCCAGGACGGCTTGAAACTGCCCCAATATCAATTATATTTGCACCATCTTCAATCATTTTTTCAATTTTAAAAGATGCTTGAGAGTTATCAAATCTACTATTTTTAAAAAATGAGTCTTCATTTGCATTTAAAACACCCATGATTTTTGTAGAGTATTTTTGCTCTTTTACAAAATCTTTTAAAACTTTTGCTAACTCTTTTAATCCAAAAGGTTGTGCTAACTCTTTTCTTGCAAGTGTTTCAAAATGTTTTGTAGTTCCTATTAAAAGAGCATCAACATATTTTTCTTTTGCAATTACAACTCCTCTTGGAACTGCTAAATCAGCACCAATAGATAAGGCATCTTGTTTTAAAATATTTGCAGCTCCAACATGTAAATTTTTTATAAATAGTGTGTGCACTTTAGCTTTTTTTGACATAATCTTAATGCCACCACTATCACATTGTAGATTTTCTAAAAAAATATTAATATCATTTAAAGATAGTTTATAAGCTTTCATTGTCTCTCTTTTTCTAAAATTGTAAGTAGTAGATATGCTAAAATTGGAGCTGGTCTTGAGTTTAAATTTAAAAGAGTTATTGCTTTTGAAAAACTCTCTAGCTCATCTTCGTTTAAACTAATTTTATCTTTGTTTATTTTTAATACTAGCTTTCCAACAAGTTTTATAGCTTCATCTTTTGAAATTCTTTGATTCTCTTTAACAAAATTATAAAGAGTTTTTAAATCCAAATATTTTAAATCTAAATCTATATCCTCTTCCAAAACAGATTGTTTTAGATTTTTATATAAAAGTCTTGAGTGAATTGTAGGTAATATTGAACTTTTTGATTCTACAAGAATAATAAAAACAATATTTAAAGGTGGTTCTTCTAAAACTTTCAATAAAGCATTTTGAGCTTCACTTCTAAATGTTGCTCCACATAAAAATATATATTTTGTCTCATTTGTAGCAATATATGCCTCTTTTATTGCATTTTGAGCATCAACTATTTGAAACTCATTTCTCTCACTATTTCTTATAACTCTTGTAAAGTGGCTTGGATAAAAAGCCAATATCTTCTCAAGAGATGTATCTATACTATTTACAACTAAAATAGAGGATCTTTGTAGCGGATGCAAAATTTAATTCTCTACATTTATTTGTGCAAAAAGTGCTGCACTAATTGTTTTATTATATAATCTAAACATCTGAAGAAGTTTTATATCAAGCTCCTCATCATTTGATTTTAGATTTATTGCACCTTGTCTCTCTTCATCAAATATCCACAAAAAAGAACTCTTTGTAACTTTTGCTAAAGTTGCCCTTGGATCTTGACTTTTGCCAATATACCAAAAACAGTAGCCATTTGGAAAAGATATTTTTAACATATCTTTTATGTTTGAAATATCCTCTTCTGAACGAATACTATTTATATTTTTAAAAAATGCTCTAAAATCATAGTATGGCAAAAAAGGTCTATTATATTTTGTTAGATTTATATTTGATAAAATGTAGTTTAAAAACCACTCTCTATCGCTATCTGTGATAATTAATACAGAGAAGTTTTTATCCAGTACATTTATAATATTTTTTGACACCAAAGGAGTCCATTCAAATTTTTTCTCCTCTAGCCAAGGCGAGATTATTTTATCTTGCCTTATTGTATCAACTGTCCAGTTTAAAAACTCTTGCACTTTTATTTATCCAGCTCATATGCATCATGAAGTGCACGAACAGCAAGTTCTGCATATTTTTCATCAATAATCATAGATATTTTAATCTCACTTGTAGAGATAATTCTAATATTTATATTTTCATTTGCCATAGCTGTAAATGCTTTTGAAGCAACTCCTGTATGAGATTTCATACCAACTCCAACTATTGAAACTTTACAAATAGCCTCATTATAATCAATATTTTTAGCTTGAGGCTTAAACTGTTCCATAACTTTTTTACAAAGTTCTAAATCTGTTGTTGGAACTGTAAAGTCTAAATCTGTTGTTCCATCAAGACCTCTTGTTTGAACTATCATATCAACATTTATATTTGCATCTGCAAGAGCTGTAAAAATTGCACTAGCAACACCTGGTTTGTCAACAACACCATACATTCCAACTCTAACTTGATTTTTATCTAAAGCTATTCCACTTACTATTGGTTTTTCCATAATTTCCTCTTCATTTGTTATTAATGTTCCTTCAACTTCAGGAGTGAAGCTACTTCTTGATACTAAATTTACATTTAACTTTTTTGCCATCTCAACAGATCTATTTTGTAGAACTTTTGCACCTAAACTTGCAAGTTCTAGCATCTCATCATAAGATATTTTCTCTAGCTTTTTAGCCTTTGGCTCAATTCTAGGATCTGTTGTATAAATACCATCAACATCTGTATATATCTCACAAACATCAGCTTTAATAGCACCTGCAATTGCAACAGCAGATAAATCACTTCCACCTCGACCAAGTGTTGTTACTCTTGAACCATCAAGTGTAACTCCTTGAAATCCAGCAACTATGATTGTATTTCCATCTCTTAAAGCTTGCTTCATCTTTGTTGTATCAATTTTTTCAATTTTTGCTTTTGTGTGAGTTGCTGTTGTCATAATACCAGCTTCTCTTCCTGTCATTGAAACAGCTTTATATCCAATACTATTTAATGCAATTGAAAGTAGGGCTGAAGTAACTCTTTCTCCTGAGCTTAAAAGCATATCAAGCTCTCTTGAATCTGGAGTTTTGCTATAGTATTCAGCATACTCTATTAGCTTATTTGTCTCTCCACTCATTGCTGAAACAATTGCAATAACATCATGACCTTCATCTTTTATCTTTTTGATAATTTGTGCAACATTAGCAATTCTTTCAAGCGTACCAACACTTGTACCACCAAATTTTAAAACTTTTAACATCTATTTTCATCCTTCATTTAAATATATCCCTCTTGCTTAAAATATTTCAAAACCTGTTTATATACAGTTCTTTTGAAAAAAGTTATATGATTATAAATATCCTCTGTAGATACAAATTTATACTCACTAAACTCAGGAGTGTGAGTATTTATATCTATTTTAGCTCCTTTTTTTAATTTAACCAAATAGTATTTTTGCTTTTGCCCATCAAAAGGATACATTTTTTGGGCTATTACAGGTGGAAAAAGATATGATACCCAATCTGGATATTCAGCAATTATTTCAACCTCTTTTGTTCCAATTTCCTCTTCAAGTTCACGAAACAAAGCATCTTTTGAACTCTCACCATCGTCAATTCCTCCTTGAGGAAATTGCCAAGCATTATTTATATCAACTCTTGAAGCGATAAAAATTTCACACTTTTGTGGATATTTAGAAGATAGTATAATTGCTGCTACATTTGGTCTTAAATTTTTTTTCTCTTTTTCATTCTCTTTTTTATTAGCCATAAATCTATTTTTCCTTATAATAAGAGCGATATTTTATAGAATATAGGATTAAAAATTGCTTTTATATATACATATACCTTTTTGTGATAGCAAATGTTTTTACTGTGCATTTAACTCATATACTTCAAAGTCAAATCTGAAAGAAAACTATATGAAAGCTCTAAAAATTCAGCTTGAAAATAATATTAACAGACATTTAAGAGATAAAAATAGAAAACTAAAAACGGTTTTTATTGGTGGTGGTACTCCATCAACTATAAAACCATCTTTATTTAAAGATATTTTTGATTTATTAAAACCATATATAGAAGATAGTTGTGAAATTACAAGTGAAGCTAATCCAAACTCTGCAACACAAGATTGGCTTCAAGGAATGTATGATTTAGGTGTAAATAGAATTAGTTTTGGAGTTCAAAGTTTTGATGATAAAAAGTTAAAAACACTAGGAAGAAATCATAATAGAGATAATGCTATTAAAGCTATACAAAATGCAAAATGTATAGGTTTTAATAGTATAAATTGCGATATAATTTATGGTGTTCAAAATGATAGTTTCGAAAGTTTAAAAAAGGATTTTGATACAATTTTAGAGTTAGAAGTGGAGCATATAAGTGCATACTCTTTGATAATTGAAAAAGATACAAAATTCTTTTTAGAGGAAAAAGAGCTTCAAAAAAGAAGCAGAAGCTTAAAGATTGATGATGAAGATTTATCTTATGAGATTTTTGAATATCTTAAAGATATAGGATTTAATCAATATGAGATTGCAAATTTTGCAAAAGAGAGCAAATATGAATCAAAGCATAACTACGGATACTGGAGTCACAATGAGTATTTAGGAGTTGGTGCTGGAGCTGTTGCTTTTATTGATAAACAAAGAGAGTATTCACAAAAAAGTATAGAGGACTATATTGCAAATCCTTTATTAGTTGATATTGAAAAATTAACAAATGAAGATATAAAAAGCGAAAAGGTTTTGTTAGGTTTTAGATGTAAGTTTGGTGTAGATTTAGAAATATTTACAAATAGTGAACTTAGAAAAATAGAAGATTTATTAGAGATAAATAGGGTTTGTATATCTGAAAATAGGGTTTACAATAATAATTTTCTATTAGCAGATGAGTTAGCTTTATATATTTTAGATTAAAAGGTTAATAAAAATGACAATAAAAGAGTGCGTAAAAAAATACGCAATATATTTAAAAGATATTACACATATTCCAGCAAAAGAGGTTGAGATATTAATAATGCATTTGTTGGAAAAAAATGTAATTTGGTTACATCTTAACTATGATAATAGTTTTACAAAACTAGAAGAGTTAGAGAAATTAGTAAAAAAAAGAGCTACAAATTTTCCTTTGGAGTATATTACAAATAGAGCATCTTTTTATGGAGAGAGTTTTATTGTGCAAGAGGGTGTTTTAATACCAAGACCAGAGACAGAACTTTTAGTTGATAATGCAAAAGATATCATAGAGTTTGAATTAAAAAATGTAGAAAAATACAAAGATAAACCCATAAAAGTTTTAGAAATAGGTACAGGAAGCGGGATAATATCTGTAATGCTAGCAATACTGATTGATAATATTGAGATAACAGCTGTTGATATAAATGA
>WARP01000715.1_pt1 | contig 16642 bp, 14 predicted proteins | sample 4769151 | NCBI WGS metagenome assembly WARP01 (sample SAMN08893023, study PRJNA449175) | gut metagenome | isolation source: rumen sample fed with dry roughage | host: cow | place: India: Nagpur | collected 2016 | reverse complement strand
CACGAATCGGGGTGAACAGACCCGTATAGGTTGCCGGGTTAGAACGTGGGGTACGTCCAATCGGGCTTTGGTCAATGTCCACGACTTTATCAAGGAATTGCAGACCATCAATCGAGTCAAATTTTTCTGCGGTTAACGTGGTTGCACCGTTCAATTGTGTTGCGGCCAGTGGTAACAGGGTACGGTTAATCAAGGTTGATTTACCCGAACCCGATACACCGGTGACACAAGTCATCACGCCTAAAGGAATGGTTAAATCGACATTTTGCAAGTTATGACCGGCCGCGCCCATCAGCTTGATTTGCTGTTCCGGTTTTGGCGGCTGAGTTCTGACTTTCGGTACTTCAATTTTTAACTTGCCGGACAGGTACTGACCCGTTAGCGAATTTTCATTGGCTGCCAATTCTTCATAGGTGCCTTCGGCAATGATATGGCCGCCATGCACACCCGCACCCGGACCAATATCAATAATATGGTCGGCGGCACGAATCGCATCTTCATCATGTTCAACCACCAGGACAGTATTGCCTAAGTCGCGTAAGCGCACCAGGGTTTCCAGCAGACGGTCATTATCGCGTTGATGCAAGCCGATGGATGGTTCATCCAGCACATACATCACGCCCATCAGGCCGGCACCAATTTGCGATGCCAAACGAATACGCTGTGCTTCACCACCCGATAGGGTTTCGGCAGAGCGCGACAGACTGAGATAATTCAAACCCACTGAAACCAGAAAATGTAGACGTTCGCGGATTTCCTTGAAAATCTTGTCGGCAATTTCGCCTTTGGCACCTTCAAGATTTAAATCTTGATAATAGCTTTCTGCATCGCCAATCGACATTTTGGTAATCTGCGCGATGGTTTTGTCTTTGACACGAACGTTACGCGAGATTTCATTCAGACGTGAACCACCACAGGCATCACAGGCTGCATTGGAAAGATATTGAGCCAAATCATCACGTACATAGTTCGATTCCGTTTCACGGTAACGACGTTCCAGATGTGGCAAAATACCTTCAAAAGGTTGCACCCGGTTATGTTTACGACCGCGTTCATCGATATAACTTAAATCGACTTTCTCCTTACCGGTACCGTAAAGGAATTTTTTCTTGGTATCGGCATCGAGTTCATTCCACGGCGTATCTAAAGAAAAGCCAAAATGGGCGGCGACTTTTTCAATCATGCTGTAGTAATAAGGACGCTGTCTGTCCCAGCCACGAATCGCACCCTGGCTAATCGAAATTTCAGTATTGGGAATCAGCTTTTCTGCACTGAAATGGCTACGCGTACCTAAACCATCACAGACCGGGCATGCCCCAAAGGGATTATTGAAGGAGAACAGGCGTGGTTCCAGTTCGGCAACCGCACGGTCACATTCCGGACAGGAGTGCTTGGCAGAGAATACCCGTTCAGGTTGCTCGCCTTTCATCCAGGCCAAAATGGCAATATCACCGCCCAGGTGCAGCGCAGTTTCAAAGGATTCGGCAATCCGGTTACCCAAGTCATCACGTACTTTAAAACGGTCAACCACCACTTCAATGGTGTGCTTTTTCTTTTTGTCCAGTTCTGGTGGAGTATCAATTTCAACAATTTCACCATCCACACGCGCACGGACAAAGCCCTGACTTTGCAGCTGTTCAAACAGGTTGCTGTATTCACCTTTACGCTCACGCACCACAGGGGCCAGCAGCATCAAGGCTGTACCTTCTTCCAGACTTTTTACCGCATCGACCATTTCTGATACGGTTTGTGCCACCATCGGCAAGTCATGTTCAGGGCAATAGGGTGTGCCGACACGGGCATATAGCAGACGTAAATAGTCGTAAATTTCCGTGATTGTTCCCACAGTTGAACGCGGGTTATGGCTGGTCGATTTCTGCTCGATGGCAATGGCCGGACTTAAACCTTCAATCGAGTCGACTTCCGGTTTTTCCATTTGCGAAAGGAACTGGCGTGCATAAGCAGACAGTGATTCCACATAACGGCGTTGACCTTCAGCATATAAGGTATCGAAGGCGAGGGATGACTTACCTGAACCCGAAAGTCCCGTAATCACCACAAACTTGTCGCGTGGAATATCGAGAGACACATTTTTCAGGTTATGGGTACGTGCACCTCGAATACGGATGTGACTTTGGCTCATGCAATGATCCTAGAAAATTCATCAAAAACCTATATATGATAGCGCATGAAAAATGTTCAAGCTGTATTAAAAAGAATTTAAACGACATTTTGTGTCGGACTGGTCAATGATTGAAACTCAATGCATGGAAATGGTCTTTCTCTGTACCTGCAAGTCATAGATTTAGATATTGAAATTCAGTATTTCAACCGATTCACCGTTAAAATGCAAAATATCGTCTGAAAAATAAAAAACGGAAATCTCATGATTATTACAAAAGTTCTGATCGCCCTGATTGCGGTGTTGCATCTTTATATTTTAATTTTGGAAATGTTTTTGTGGGATAAACCTCTGGGTATGAAAGCCTTTGGCAATACTGCAGAAAAGGCAAAACTCACCAAGGTGCTGGCACAAAATCAGGGTCTGTATAATGGTTTTTTAGCCGCAGGCCTGATCTGGTCGCTACTTGCGCCTGCAAGCTATGCACCTGCACTGGCAAATTTCTTTTTGGCTTGTGTGCTGGTTGCTGGGATTTATGGCGGTATTACCGCAAGTAAAAAAATTATTTATATTCAGGCATTGCCTGCACTGCTGGCTTTGATGGTGCTGAACTTAGTTTAAGTAAACGATATTTTGCAGCTTAGACTATGCGGCTTAATCAATTGATCAGTTCGGATGAGTCAGGATGCTGGCTTTATTTTTGAAATGTATTTTAGGGCAGCGGTTGTACTTATTGTTTTCCTTCTGTCCAAGAGTAAAGCGTTTTATATCGCCGGTTTAGTGCCATTCTTTCCGACTTTTGCCCTGATTGCCCATGTGATTGTGTCGCAACAGTAGGGTGCAGAAGCTTTGCGTAAAATGGCATTATTGGGTTTATGGTCTTTAATTCCCTTTATCTGCTGATGGTTTATATGCTGGCAAGCAAAATGTTGATGTGGTCCTGTTTAAGCATAGCAACCCTTTGCTGGATTGTGGCTGTGGTAGGGCTGATTTATGGCTGACAGATGTTTCAGCATTAAAAAACAAACAATGCATTTTTATGACTAGTAATTAGATAACTTGTGAAAATCACAAAACATTCAATATTAGATTTTTAAAAATCAGCACTGCCTCATTTAACTGATTCAATTTTTATGCCTTTGCGTAGGCATTACCTCTACTTTTGAGAGGTCAAAAGTAGACAAAAACCTTTTGTTTCCCATACACGACATCCTGGTCGTGATGGGAAACGTGTGGCATCCATGCCACACTCATGAATCCAATACTTGCTAAATTTATTTTCTATTTTGGTTTTATGAGAAACTTGTAGTGATTGAAAAATGACTTATAACAGAAGTCTATTCATCCACACCTAACCACTGACGTTGATCATAAGCACTATCCCAGAACAGCCATTCCAGTTTGGCAGCTGTAGTATAAGCATGATGCATTTTCTCTAAAGTATCTGCATCACAACGAGCAGCTACGCTATCAACCGTCGCAATTACGTTACGAACTGCCTGATTAAACTCTTCACCGGCATAGGTATCAATCCAGGCCTGATAAGGATTATTGGGAATGGAGTGCTGAACAATTGCTTTGCCCACTTCGGCATAAATCCAGAAACAGGGCAGTAAAGAAGCCAGCACCACCGGATAGCTTTCTGACCAGGCTGTGGCGGTTAAAAATGAAGTGTAATGATGACAAGCCAGAGTCAGTGGCGTGGTTCTAAATTCTTCTTGGCTAATGTCAAATTCCTGCATAAAGTCAGCATGCAGGCTGCGTTCTACCACAATGGCAATCTTGGCGGCATCTGAAAACTGCATGACATCTTCCGCTGTAAATGCTTTTGCAGCACAGACCGCCAGTGCACGGCCATAAGCCAGTAAATAATGCGCATCCTGAATCACATAATGACTAAAAATATCTTTGCTCAAAGTCCCTTGTGAAAGTTCTTGGTTAAATGGCAGGGCTAAAGTTTTTTCGTATAAAGCCAAGTTGCGTTGCCATACATCTTGAGAAAAGCTCATGTCATCATCCTGTCGATGTTAAAAGAAGAATTTACAGAAGGCGGGACTATAACAAGAGTTTTCAGCTCAAGATATGCAGTAGAAAAAATAGTGTATTTGTACTCAAAAAAAAAATCATACCAAGAACTTTGGATTAAAGTAAAAAAAGCCGTCATAATTGAAGCGATCAAATTTCAAGTGCTCTCTTTTAGGTTCTGCCCAATGCACTTGATATAAATTATTTGTCTATAGGTCGATTTATCATAATGAAACATTTTGGTTTCTCCATTATTTTTACCATCGTGTGTCTGGCTATATCTGCATACTGGGGATTTACACATGGCCCGGAAGCAGGGGTAAAGACCATGTTCACGGCACTGACCATTACGGCTATTTTGGCTGTTATGGAAGTGTCTCTTTCTTTCGATAATGCGGTGGTGAATGCCTCTGTGCTCAGAGGCTGGGATCATTTCTGGAAAATGATTTTCTTGACGGTTGGTATCATCATTGCCGTATTTGGTATGCGTCTGGTGTTCCCGATCGTCATTGTTGCCGTAACTGCTGACATGGGCATGCTCGAAGTCGTGAAAATGGCCCTGAATGATCCGATCAGTTATTCCGAAAAGCTGATGGCCCATCATGCGGAAATTGCAGCCTTTGGTGGCTCATTCCTGTTACTGGTGTTCCTGAATTTCTTCCTGGATAGCGAAAAAGATACCCACTGGTTCAGATGGCTGGAAGCGCGTTTATCCAATCTGGCTAATGTACCGGCAATGTCCGTCTTCCTGGCTTTAATTGGCTTGCTGATCATGGCAGCCAATGTAGAAGAGGCCACACGTTTAGTGGTGACCATGGCCGGGATTTGGGGAATTGTGATTTACATTGGGGTTCAAGTATTAAGCCACTTGTTAGGCGGTGAACCTGAAATTGATGAAGATGGCAATGCAGTGGCACATGATGCCAGTGGTGCATCTACAGGCGTTATTAAAGCCGGTTTAGGTGGTTTTATTTATCTGGAAGTGCTGGATGCATCATTCAGTTTTGATGGTGTAATCGGTGCTTTTGCCATTACTTCAGATGTGGTGATCATCATGCTCGGTCTGGCGATTGGTGCCATGTTTGTGCGTTCGATGACCATTTATCTGGTGGAAAAAGGTACCTTGGATGCTTATATCTATCTTGAACACGGCGCACATTATGCTATTGGCGCTTTAGCCTTCATTATGCTGGCCAGTGGTACCGGTGTGCATGTACCGGAAGTGGTCACCGGTTTAATCGGTGTGGCATTTATTGTTTGGGCAGTGATTGCTTCCATTCAATATAGCAAACGTCAAGAACGAATCGGTTAATGGTTTTTTAAGAAAACCGAGTACAATAGGGACGCATGAAAATGCGTCCTTTTTTATGGTGGTTCATTCCTGAAAAATCAGCATTTATAATATGAATGTTGTAGGATAATCCATCGAAATGAATTTTATAGACCCAAGCTAATTGATATGATGAATGCTTTAGAACGCCGTTCAACCTTTGCCTTAAGCAGTATTTTTGCACTGCGTATGTTGGGCTTGTTCATGATTATTCCTGTGTTTTCGGTGGCAGGGCAGTCATATCAAGGGGCAACCCCTGCACTGATTGGTTTAGCTGTTGGGGTCTATGGTTTAACCCAGGCCATTTTACAGATTCCATTTAGCTTGCTGGCCGACCGTTTTAGCCGTAAGCCTTTGGTGATTATCGGTTTATTGTTGTTTGCACTAGGCGGTGCAGTCGCAGCGATGTCCGAGAGCATTTATGGCGTGATCATTGGCCGTGCCATTGCTGGTGGTGGTGCAGTTTCTGCGGTGGTGATGGCACTTTTGGCCGATGTGACCCGCGAAGAACAACGTAGCAAGGCCATGGCAGTCATGGGCATGAGTATTGGTGTATCCTTTATGGTGGCCTTCAGTCTGGGGCCTTGGCTGACCAGCCTGGTAGGAATTTCTGGCCTGTTTTGGGTGACGACCGTTATGGGTTTGGCTGCCATATCGATGCTGCTCTTTGTTCCTAAAGTGACCCGTCATCATAAAAATTACCAGCAAGGTTATGCTGCACAGTTGAAACAGGTATTGAAAATGGGCGATTTAAACCGTCTGCATGTTTCAATTTTTGCCTTGCACCTGTTGCTGACTGCAATGTTTGTCTATATGCCATCGCAACTGATTCAGTTTGCTGGTATTCCCTTATCCAGTCATGGTCTGGTGTATTTGCCACTACTCATTATTAGCCTGTTTTTTGCCTTTCCGAGCATTATTTTGGCGGAAAAATATCGCAAAATGCGCGGCATTTTTCTGACGGCAATTGGCGGAATCGTATTGGGCTTGCTGGTACTGATTTTTGGTTATGAATCCAAATATGTTTTATTGGCAGGTTTGGGGTTATTCTTTATTGCCTTTAACGTCATGGAAGCCTTATTGCCTTCATGGTTATCCAAATCTGCACCAATCCAGTCCAAAGCGACAGCCATGGGCGTAAATTCCAGCAGCCAGTTTTTAGGGGCATTTTTTGGTGGCATGATTGGCGGTCAACTCTTGTTACTCAATAATACCTCATTGGGCTGGAGCATTTTGGCGGGGATCGCGGTGGTCTGGTTATTGATCAGCTTTGGTTTGGCCCAGCCGCGTTATCTTTCTTCATTGGTATTGGCCTTGCCCGAGACAAAACAAACGGATGAGTGGACTTCTCAACTTTTGGCAATTCGTGGTATTGAAGAGGTTGTGGTGATGTCCGACCAGCAATTTGCTTATGTTAAAATTGATAAACAGCTGATAGATGAAGCTGCGCGACAAGATTTAACGCAGTTGTTGGGTAAAGAGGTAGCCATTTAAGCATAACTCTTATAAAGTAAAATATAGAAATGAATAGGAAGTGTACGTCTGATGCGTGGTGTTAATAAAGTTATTTTAGTTGGAACTTTAGGTAAAGATCCTGAAACCAAAACTTTTCCAAATGGTGGTTCTCTGACTCAGTTTTCAATTGCAACCAGCGATTCGTGGACTGATAAAAATACGGGTGAGCGTAAAGAGCAAACTGAATGGCATCGTATTGTGTTGCATAACCGCTTAGGTGAAATTGCACAGCAATATCTACGTAAGGGTTCAAAAGTTTATATTGAAGGTTCATTGCGTACGCGTCAGTGGACAGACCAAAGCGGTCAGGAACGCTACACCACAGAAATTCGTGGTGAACAGATGCAAATGCTGGACAGTAACCGTCAGCAAGGTGAACAAGCTGCGAGTGGTGATAACTCGGGTTATAACCAGCCACGTTTCAACAATAATCAAGGCGGCTATAACAACAATAATAACAACCAAGGCGGTTATGGTAATCAGGGTGGTTATAACAACAACCAGAACAATCAAGGTAATAGTTATGGCAACAACAACCCGGGTGGTTTTGCACCAAAACAACAGCCTGCACCAGCAGCAGCTGCACCGGCAGATCTAGATGATGATTTACCATTTTAATAAAATTAAAAAGGCAAGTCGTCATCCAAACCCTTTGTAACAGCAAAGGGTTTTTTTATTGTCTAAACCAATCAACTGTAAAAATCAGATAGAAATTTTAAATCTAAAAATCCGATAATTTTTATAAAAAAGTACGGTTTTACCTATTTTAAAATCTTTCGTATTCTAGCTTCACCAGATAAGCAATCCCGGAAACGAGCTAGAGGAGTATCTCATGAGTTTAATTAATACTGAAGTGAAGCCATTCAACGCAACAGCATATAAAAATGGTGAATTCATTGAGGTGTCTGAACAGGACATGATCGGAAAATGGTCAGTGGTATTCTTTTACCCTGCAGACTTCACTTTTGTTTGTCCAACAGAACTCGGTGATTTGGCAGATAACTATGCTGAATTCCAGAAAATGGGCGTAGAAATTTATTCAGTATCGACAGATACCCATTTCACTCACAAAGCTTGGCACGATTCTTCTGAGGAAATCAAGAAAATCCAGTACACCATGCTGGGTGACCCAACTTGGACCTTGGCGAAAAACTTCGAAGTGTTAATTGAAGCTGAAGGTCTGGCAGACCGTGGGACTTTCGTCATTGATCCGGAAGGTAAAATCCAGATTATCGAAATCAACGCTGGCGGTATTGGCCGTGATGCGCAAGAACTTTTACGTAAAGTGAAAGCTGCACAATATGTCCATGCTCACCCCGGTGAAGTTTGCCCGGCAAAATGGAAAGAAGGCGATGCAACCCTTGCACCCTCAATCGACCTGATCGGTAAAATCTAATCTTAAGTTAAAATACTCTCTTAAAAAAATCCAGGACTTCGATTCTGGATTTTTTTATGCAGGTTCTGGGTAAAAGAGCAAGATAGATCATTCTGACTATATGACAATGATGATATTGATCTGAATGAAATAATTTTTTGTATTAAATTTGAGGGGAAAAAATCCATTATTCCATTCTTGCGACGCTGTATATTGCGCTGTGGCTAGGCTGGAATCTTTAAAAAATCTAAGATAAGTGCATATTGTTTCCTAGAGATAGGAGTTTAAAAGATGAAAAAAATTATTGGCGTTTACCGTAACCAGAACATGCATTGGGTGGGTGATGGCTTTCCGGTAAAAAACCTGTTTTCCTATGACCGTTTAGGGCAGGCGATCAGTCCATTTTTACTTTTGGACTATGCAGCACCCTACCATTTTAGCCCAACGATGCAGCAGCATGGTGTCGGTTCCCATCCGCATCGCGGTTTTGAAACCGTGACCCTTGCCTATCAGGGTGAAGTGACGCATAAGGACTCGGCGGGCAGCGGCGGGACCATTCAAAGCGGTGATGTGCAATGGATGACGGCAGGAGCAGGTCTGGTGCATGAAGAATTTCATTCGGCTGAGTTTGCCCAAAAAGGCGGCCTGTTTGAAATGGTACAGCTGTGGGTCAACCTGCCTGCAGCAGACAAAATGACCGCACCGAAATATCAGGCGATTGCAGCAAAGGACATCCCGGTCATTGAATTTGAACACGGTGCAGGGCATATCCGGGTGATCGCCGGCCGCTATATGGACGGTCATGCAGAACATCAGGGTCCTGCTTCCACCCATACTCCGGTCAATGTCTGGGATGGCCAATTAAAAGCCGGGCAGGTTCAGCATCTGCATGTTCCTGTGGATCACAATGTACTGCTTGTGGTGTTGTCTGGCGAAATGCAGCTGAACGGAACGCAGCATGTACAAGACAGCTCGATTGTGATGTTTGCTCAAGATGGCGAAGCCGATATTCGACTTGAAGCACTGCAAGACAGCAAATTCTTGCTGCTGACCGGTCAACCGTTAAATGAGCCAATTCAAGGCTACGGACCTTTTGTGATGAATAGCAAAGATGAAATCATTCAAGCATTTAATGATTTCAATAGTGGTAAATTCGGTGAAATACCGGTTGCAGGTTAAGTCGGTATTCATCGGAGCTGAGTGAAAAAGAAAGAGCCCCCTAAAAATTGAGGGGCTTTTTTGCGAACAGAATTTTTTTGTTGTCAGCATATTTGTATAGTTGGAGCTGAGGAAAACGTGATGGAGTTATCAAGTTTTTGCGTTATGTATCATAATAATATTAGAGGATTTTGTAAAACGTTTGTTATAAAAACGGTTAATATATATTGCTTTTTTTAAAGGTTTTTTATTATTTATATTTGAAAAATAAAACAATTTATTGAATTTTTTAAAAGGTTTTTTCTATATAAATAAAGGTAATTTTTTACTTTAGACGCTTCATGATGAGTTTTGTTAAAAACATACATTCTGGAATATTTTAATACCACCTTTTAATCTCGCTTGGTTCATAATTTCAAGAATCTTATGTGTAACTGACGGATAATAATTTTGGATATTGCAGTTATTGGCAGTGGCATGGCTGGGCTAGCTACCGCAAGAATTCTTAAAGATGCAGGTCATAGCATTACTATTTTTGAAGCGTTACCTGGTCGTGGTATGGATAGCCATAGCATTAAATTCGAAGGTGGCCTGATTGATGCGCCCTTACGCGTCATGAACCCGCATTTGTGGAAAAATACCCTGAGTTTGGCAACCTATTTGGGTATACCCACTTTTCCTGTTCGTACCTATATGGCATGCAGCTGGTTGTTTGAAGACCGCACTGAAACCTGGTTGACTACATCACGCAGCCGTATTGGCAATTTTCCGATTATTAATAACCGGAAAGGCATTCAGCAATATGGCTGGCGCATGGTTAAAGGCATGCTGCAACTGAAAGCGGCCATCACCCGATTCTTCAAATCAAAGAATCAGGAGATTACTCTGGCTGAATTTATCAATAATAATGATATTGAAGAAGTGTTCTGGCATGGTGCAGTGATGCCTGTACTGTATACCATTTGTACCTGTAACCCGAAAACCATTGGCGAATGGCCGGCAAAACCTTTATTGACATTCTTGCGTCAATTGACGGATGGCGATGCTTTACTGCGTATTCAGGGGGGCACACCGGCACTGGTAAACAAGCTGATTAAAGGCATTGAAATTCATGACAGTTCTGCCATTACCCAAGTCAAAGAACAAGAACAGGGTGTTGTGGTTGAAAATGCGTTGGGTGAGCAACGCATTTTTGATCGTGTCATTGTGGCCACGCCGACCAATAAAATTGAAACGTTTTTAAATAATGAACAATTTGCAGATGATATTGCGCTGTTAAAGAAATTCAAATTTGAACAGGGCCAATTGGTGATCCACACTGACCAAACCGTAATGCCACCCAAACGTAAAGATTGGGCGGTACTCAGTTATATGATGGATCGTAAATTTACCCGTCAGCAGTTTACCGTATGGCTGAATTCGGTCGAGCCGAGTCTGGTCGGTAAAAATCCAGTGTTCCAGACCTGGCAGCCGGTGACGGAGATTGACCCGAAAAAAATCATCTCGTCAGTCACCTTAACCCGTGCTGTGGTGGATTCACAAACCGTAGCTTTAAATAAAGAGCTGCAGGCCCGTCATAAAGATCTAAACCGTAAAGTGTACTATTGTGGTTCCTGGTCTTGTGATGGTTTGCCGCTTTTGGAATCGGCAGTGACTTCAGCAATGAATATTGCGGAAATTCTGAATGCCCCATTGCCGTTTGTTGGATTAAAACCTAAAGTTGAGGTTGCCCCACAACTCGGCTACTAAGACATGAAATGGCTTCAAGCGATTCGGCAGAAACTTCCTCAACATAAATACGCAATCAATGCCAAACAGTTAGGAGATGATGCTGTCCTCGCCTGGAGCAATCTGGGCTATTGGGAGGATGCAACATCTTCTTATCCAGAAGCTTGCCGCCAATTGGCAGATCAACTGGCGCAAGCAGTAGCTTTAAATTCAAATGACTGTTTATTGGATTTAGGCTGTGGCCAGGGAGCAAGCCTGCTGTACTGGCAACAGCACTATCGGGTTCAGCATATTGAAGCGGTAGAATTACAAGCCAGTTGTGTCATTCAAATTCAAAAACATTTTCCGCACATTGCGGCCATTTACCCGCAATCCTTTTTAAATTTAAAACAGATTTCTTTCAAACAGCGCTTTGATGTGGTGCTGTGTATTGATGCTGCCTATCATTCCAATCTGAATTCATTTCTCGATTCAGTCGGCAGTGTTTTAAATTCACAAGGCCGACTGGGCTTTCATTATTTAATGCTGTCCGAGCAATGGTCGAATTTAAATGGACTGCAACAGCAAAAATACAGATGGCTGCTCAAGGCTGCTGATGTGAATCTGGAACATTTAATGACCGCACCGCTCTTGGAGCAGACCTTGCAGCAACATGATTTTAGCGACATTGAAATTCGGGATTTATCCAAAGCCGTTTTGCAGGGATTTGCAAGCTATGTGCAACATGTGCAGCAATTGCCGCAACAGGGCACAGCTATGGATGCCTTTAAGATTCGCATGACCGCAAAGCTCTGTCAGCAGCTGTATCAGGATGGATTGGTCAATTATGTACAGATCAGTGCGAAAAAGAATGCCTGAGCATGGAGCAATATTTTAGTTTTTAAACGCTAAGTGCAAAAACAACAAAGCCCCACTAAAAAGCGAGGCTAAGTATAAAATGGTGCCGGCACACGGATTCGAACTGTGGACCTACTGATTACAAGTCAGTTGCTCTACCAACTGAGCTATGCCGGCAACGTGCAGAGAATAATAGCGATTTTTTTTGAAAACGCAAGCCAAAAAATGAGCGGTTGGATCGGGTGAATGGAGCCGGCTATTCTCCATCACCCTCTAGACCCGCTATTCACATTCATATCCTGTTGCGATTGAACCGGTTATTTGCTCCTTAAAATCTGGTCCAGGTCTTGAGCACATTCTTCCAGGGTTAAAGCCATATCGATTTGCATTTGTGGTTTAAGTTCGTCGGCGAGTTTGCGCCATTGTTCGATCAGTCGGAGGGCTTTTTGAATTTTATGTTTATTAATATCCTTGGCAATTGTTGGAGTATAACCACCACGTTTAGCATTCTTGATTTGTTTGACATAATTATTGCTGGTATTCATATCTACTCCCGAATAGCAGTTTTTCTATGTGTTCAATGTGCTTTTATAGGTCGACTTCAGGCTCTGTTATATGATTGTTATCATGAAAATATTGCATTTATATGATCATATTTCAATAGGTTTGTTTAGTTTGTGGACTCGAAATAATAGCGTGCAGAAATTGTGCCATTTATGTGACATGTTAATGAAATCCCAGGCTTTGATGGCTTTTGGTAATCAATGTGAAGCGGGTTACATCGAAGTTGTTGCAGATCAATTATCTAGAGACATTACATTTACAATGATGGAAATTGAAACATAGCTGGCGTTAGAGAATGAACTTTAAGGTGTAGATTAATGCTGATGTAGCGCAAGTGATCAATAGCAATGTACAGGATAGATAAACATGACTGCACAAGATAACCCACAACCAGACCAGCAAAAACAGCCTGTTCCTTTAACTGAAAATCCTGATCAGCAGAAACACCCGAATCCACCCAACCCTCAACCGGACCAACCGGACCAGCATATTGAAACATTCAATCCGCAAAAAAAGCCGAATGAACAGCCTGAAAATCCAATCAGACAACAGAAGTAACGCATTTTTTGCGTGTTTTGCATGAGGGTTCCGGTTCTTATTACTTCATGGCTGAAGATAAACGGATTTTTTCTGGCTAGAGGGGTTGAAGGGTATTACTTATCAATCGGCTAAAGGGAAATACATAAAATGACAAAACAGGCCAAAATGATCATTGCTGGAGTGGTACTTATCCTTATCGCCCTGGCTGCCTTGCTGTATTTTCAATCTAGGAAAAAAGAGGAATTTGGCGGTTTTCAAGAAGGAAGCGAACAGTATTATGGCTATCGCTATGCACAAGACCATCTTAAATCTATAGATCAATGCGATGATGACAAAGATGATCCCGCCATGAATTTCAATGAGGAATTTTTTCAGGGATGTCAGAAATATTTTGAAGATAAATAATGTTTCAAAACCATGTGAAATAGAAAAGCAGTTGCTCAGTTGTTTTCTGTTTGAATCATTTTTTAAATATCAATTATATAAAGGCGAAGTTGGTTGCTTAATATTACATCCACTAGCCTGCTCTGAGCTTATTAAGCTGCAGTAGATAATATAAAGATCTCAATCTTGACGATTTTTTCCAGTTTATTTTTACGGTTTTAGAATCGCTGGGTATTTTTGCTGAATAGGATACGATAAAAAAGGCCTAAACTATTACAGTTTAAGCCTTTCATCACTGCTTTGGATTGCAGTTCTTTTGAATTTGGCGGTGAGAGAGGGATTCGAACCCTCGATACGCGCAAACGTATACACACTTTCCAGGCGTGCTCCTTCAGCCACTCGGACACCTCACCATTGGAGCGCGATAATAGCGAAAAAAAGCTGCTCTGCCAAGTTGAAACAATTGATTTAGAGCAAAAGTTTTTGCTCAGTGATATCATTGCGAAAAAATAGTGTTCAAAACGAAGACGAAATATGCAAAGTACTGCACAAAAAGCCGCCTTGCCTGTGATTACCCTTGCAGCGCTTGGGGTGGTATTTGGAGACATTGGCACCAGCCCATTATATGCCCTCCGGCAATGTTTCCTCACAGCGCATCTGGCTATTACCGAGGCATCGGTTCTTGGAATTTTATCACTGATTTTTTGGTGCATCATGCTGACGATCAGTTTTAAATACGTCACCATCATTATGCGTGCAGACAACAATGGGGAAGGCGGGATTATGTCGTTATTGGCATTGAACCTGCGAACCACACGTATTGCAGACAACAAGAAAATTTATCTGATTGCATTGGGTTTTATTGGTGCTTCGTTATTTTTTGGCGATGGCATTATTACGCCTGCCATTTCCGTGTTGTCGGCAATTGAAGGCTTAAGTATTGCAACACCCATGTTTAACCAGTGGCTTATGCCTTTGGCGATTGGAATTTTAACTGGTCTGTTTATTATTCAGCGGCATGGTACTGCCACCATGGGCAAATTTTTTGGCCCTTTAACCTTGGCCTGGTTTTTATCCATTGGTGCCGTGGGGATATGGAGCATTATCCAAACCCCCTTTGTATTGACCATGATCAGCCCGCATTGGGCTTTTAATTTCGTGGTGCATCAGCCTTATGTTGCTTTTCTGACCATGGGTGCGGTGATTCTGACCATGACCGGAGGGGAAGCGCTCTATGCAGATATGGGACATTTTGGTCGTCTGCCTATTCGCCTGGCATGGTTCATTATTGTTTTACCTTGCCTGCTCTTAAACTATGCAGGACAAGGGGCGTTACTGCTACGTAATCCGGATGCGATTGCCAATCCGTTTTATATGCTGGTTCCCGGTTGGGCATTGTATCCGATGATTGGTCTGGCAACCGCAGCAGCAGTTATTGCCTCGCAAGCCGTGATTACGGGTGTTTTTTCCATGACCAATCAGGCTATCCAGCTGCGTTATTTACCCCGTTTAACCGTGCATCACACTTCGGATGTTGAACAGGGGCAAATCTATTTGCCCTTCATTAACTGGGTGCTGTTTATTTCGGTCATTATTCTGATTTTATTATTTGAAAACAGTGCCAATCTCGCCAGTGCTTATGGCGTTGCCGTGACCATGACTATGCTGTGCGGGACCATTTTGATTGCATTTCTGGCTTATGGTTTCTGGCGCTGGCCGGTATGGAAGGTTCTGCTCTTTGCCGTGCCATTTTTGCTGATTGATTTGGTCTTTGTTGCATCGACCTCATTAAAAATTATTGCAGGTGGTTGGGTACCAATTTTGATTGGTGCAGCCGTGTATACCATTTTGATGACCTGGAAAGCAGGTCGTGAAATCTTGCTGGCTCGTTTGGAAAAAGACGCCTTGCCGATCGATCTGTTTATCAAAAGTATTGGTATGAGTGCTGAAACACAATTTGTTCCAGGTGCCGCAGTATTCCTGACCGGTACACCGAATATCGTGCCACACGCCATGCTGCATAATATCAAGCACAATAAGGTCTTGCATGAGCTGAATATTATGGTAACCGTGAATACCCGTGATATTCCTTATGTGACGCAGGAAGAACGGAGTAAAATTGAAAAACTGGATAACCGTTTCTATCGTATTTCACTGTATTACGGTTTTAAAGATCAACCCAATATTCCTGAAGCACTGGAACAGGCCTATCAGGAATTGGGTTTTGAATTTGACATGATGCAGATGAGCTTCTTTATTTCCCGAGATCGACTGATTCATACGGTGGGCGACGGCTTATCCCCTTGGCGTGAAAAGCTGTTCATTTCAATGCAGCGTAACACCAGTCCGGTCAGTGACTTTTATCAGATTCCTCCCAATCGTGTGGTTGAATTAGGTAGTCAAATCGAAATCTAGGCCTTAGACATTGCAGGCAATAAAAAACCAAGGTGGAAAATCCTTGGTTTTTTATTTGGAGGATGAAAGCCTGAACAAGAGTGTGATTAGTTCTCTGTTGCGTCTGCCACTGGCGTTTCGAGAGATGCATTTACCGGAGCATCTGTCACCTCAGCCGCTGGGGCCGCTTGTACCGCATCATCTGGCTGTGGTGCAGTTTCAGGAGTCGCCGCAAAGGCTTCCTGAGGTACAGGGGCATCAGCGCTATTTGCCGGTGCGACAGTTGCAGATTCAGGGGTGGCATCTGCTTGAGGCATATTCGCTGCGTTCACTGGTGTATCAGCAGTAGATTGACTGACTGGCGCAGCTGCAATCTCTTGATCTGCACCTTGCTCTGCCTGTCGTGCGGCTAATTCGCTATTCGGTTGTATCTGATCTACATAGTCAGATACAGCCTGAGCTGTTTGCTCAATAGCAGATTCATTTGCTTGTGCGCTAGATGAATCAACTTGTGCTGCTGTATTTATCTCTGAGTTTTGTGCCACAGTTGCATCTGAAGCTGAGCTCGCTTGTGCTGCGGTTTCAGAACCCGCTGCATTCGACTTGGTGGTAGCAACTTGACCTGCATCCACAATGCGGATTTGACCACTAGCCACTAATTCTTCAATCG
>WARP01000503.1_pt1 | contig 16664 bp, 15 predicted proteins | sample 4769151 | NCBI WGS metagenome assembly WARP01 (sample SAMN08893023, study PRJNA449175) | gut metagenome | isolation source: rumen sample fed with dry roughage | host: cow | place: India: Nagpur | collected 2016 | reverse complement strand
GCGATTATTTTTGGTGTCATAGGCCGTAATATTCCGGCTGACCGTCGTTCATGGGCCATGGGGGTTGTTGCTGCAGCCGGTTCTTTCGGCCAGTTTTTAATGGTGCCCGTTGAGAATTTTCTGATTGATGTGTTTGATTGGAAGATTGCCCTGGTGGTGTTAAGTGGCCTGGTCCTGGTTATTGTTCCGTTGGGTATGGGCATGCGTGAGCCTTCACCAGTGGCCGGTGTTGCCTCGGGTGCACGCCAGGGTATTGTCCCTGCCATTAAAGAAGCATTTGCATATCCCAGTTTCCGCTTGCTGGTGGCCGGGTATTTCGTATGCGGCTTTCAGGTCGTGTTCATTGGCGTTCATATGCCCAGTTACCTTAAAGATGCAGGCATGAATCCGGAAGTGGCCAGCTATGCCCTGGCTTTAATCGGGCTTTTTAATGTATTTGGCACTTATGCGGTTGGCCTGATGGGACAAAAATATCCCAAACGTTATTTGCTGGCCGGTATTTATACCTTGCGTGGGATTACGATTATTATTTTCCTGTTGGCACCCCTGACGCCTGTGAGCGTATATGTGTTTTCAGCTGTCATGGGTTTGCTTTGGTTATCCACCGTGCCGCCGACGAATGCGATTGTGGCGCAAATATTTGGTGTCCAGCATTTTGCGATGCTGGGTGGGTTTGTGTTTTTCAGTCATCAGATAGGTTCTTTCCTGGGGGTCTGGCTGGGTGGTATCATGTACGATATCTATGGCAGTTATGACCCTGTTTGGTATTTGGCCATTGCGCTTAGTGTTTTTGCCACTGCCATGAATTTACCGATTAAAGAGAGTGCCATTGTTCGTCCGGTGGTAGTCGCTTAGTCCAGGAGTAAAATCGGCATGCATCCAATGTTAAAAAAATGTTTTATTTATGGTGGCTTGGTACTGGTTCTTGCACTGGTATTTATTATGTATACACAGCCCAGCCTGTTTATTACATTATCCAACCAGTTTTGGTCCTGTTTTTAGCGCCTGAACTTTTCCCTTTTTACAACACCGTCATCATGACGGTGTTTTTTATGGCTGGCTGGTTTTGATCATAACCCTTGCTTATATGTTTGTTTTTTATATTGTGAATACAGCATTTCATAATATGAAAAAATGATGTTGCGATGTTGAAAAAAATATTTCATAAACAAAAAAAGCATTCCATATTATAAAATGAAATTTATAAGTATATGAAAAATATATAAAAAATAAATGGTCTTATATAAGACATAAGTGTGTTTTGCGGTGCCGCAAAGAGATAGAATTTATCCAACTTCTCAAACATTTTTAATCTTTATTTTTTATCTTTATTTTTCCAGGAGATGACTATGTCAAACCGTGAAACAGCAATCCGTAACTTGCAAAAAGAATGGGCCGAAAACCCACGCTGGCAGGGCATTAAGCGCAATTACAGCGCGGAAGATGTTGTCAAGTTGCAAGGTTCCCTGCAACAGGAATATACCCTGGCACGTCGTGGCTCAGAAAAACTGTGGAATTTGTTGCACACCGAGCCTTTCGTCAACTCTTTGGGCGCACTTACCGGTAACCAGGCCATGCAGCAGGTCAAGGCCGGCCTTAAAGCCATTTACCTGTCTGGCTGGCAAGTAGCTGGCGATGCCAATATTGCCGGTGAAATGTATCCCGATCAATCCCTGTATCCGGTTAACTCTGTACCAAACGTTGTTCGTCGCATCAACAACGCTTTAACCCGATGTGACCAGATTCAATGGATGGAAGGCAAAGAGCCCGGCGATGAAGGCTTTATCGACTTCTTCGCTCCTATCGTTGCCGACGCCGAAGCCGGTTTTGGTGGCGTTCTGAATGCTTACGAATTAATGAAATCCATGATTGAGGCAGGTGCTTCCGGCGTTCACTTTGAAGATCAGTTGGCTGCAGCCAAAAAATGTGGTCACATGGGTGGCAAAGTGTTGGTCCCAACCCGTGATGCTGTTGCAAAACTGGTTTCAGCACGTTTGGCCGCCGACGTAATGGGTGTTCCCACTTTGTTGCTGGCCCGTACCGATGCCGATGCCGCCGACCTCATCACCAGTGATATTGATGAAAACGATCGTGAGTTCATCACTGGTGAACGTACTGTTGAAGGCTTTTTCCGTACCCGTGCCGGTGTTGATCAGGCAATTTCACGTGGTTTGGCTTATGCGCCTTATGCAGATCTGCTCTGGTGTGAAACCTCAACCCCTAACCTGGATGATGCCAAAAAATTTGCTGAAGCCATCCATAAACAATTCCCTGGCAAATTGCTGGCTTATAACTGCTCACCTTCTTTCAACTGGAAGAAAAACCTGGATGACGTTACCATCGCCAAGTTTCAGAAAGAGTTGGGTGCCATGGGTTATAAATTCCAGTTCATCACACTCGCAGGCTTCCATGCACTGAACTATGGCATGTTTGAATTGGCTCATGGTTATGCCCGTCGTCAAATGAGCGCATTCGTTGAGTTGCAGCAAAAAGAGTTTGCAGCTGCTGACTTGGGCTTTACAGCGGTTAAACACCAGCGTGAAGTTGGAACAGGTTACTTTGATGCGGTTACACAAACGATTGAAGGTGGTCGTTCTTCAACCACAGCACTCACAGGCTCTACCGAAGAAGCCCAGTTTGCCGCTCACTAAGCTGGCCGGGTTTAAAAACAGCTTGTAAAGGCTCCGTCAGGGGGCTTCGCAAGATAGGATGCGAGGCCTCCGTTTCTTTACACAGCAAGCGATTGCCATGCAGTACTCATTCTTTGCAAGGCAGCACTTATGGAAAAGTAATGTTGTAACCGTTGCTGCGTTGTTTCTGGGCCAGAGCCTGGGCCAGGTCGGCAACAGCGGTGGCGTAGAAGTAGCTGCGGTTGTATTTGGTGATTGCAAAGAAATTGGGTGTGGCGGTGCGATATTCGGTTTGCCCACGGATTTCATCAGGCAGGTTGATAACGCCCAGTTGTTTACCCGACTTCCAGTTGCTGTTGTTGCTGTTGTTGGAAAGCGTTGCACCGGAAGATTGCAATTGTTCCCAGCTCAGGTAAGGCTCAAGGCCACCATCAACCAAGGCAGCGGGATTGGCAGGCAGGCGAACAGGTGCAAAGATCGGTGTGTTTTTTTGCCAGCCGTGTTTAACCAGGAAATTGGCCACAGACATAATGGCGTCTTCTGTACTGTTACGTAAATCAATTTTGCCGTTTTTGTCACCGTCAATTGCGTAGTGCAAAATACTGATTGGCATGAATTGCGGTAGACCGGTTGCACCGGCAAAAGAACCCTCTTCGTGCAAGGCATTCAGCTTTCCCTGGTAGTCAAGATTTATCAAGGCAGCCAGCTGATTTCTGAACATTTGGCTTTTCTCGGGGCGAGAGGCATCAGGGTGATTGAAGCCCAGGGTATACAGGGCATCCAGCATGCGGAATGAGCCCATGTAACGGCCGTAAACTGTTTCTACGCCAATAATGCTGGCAATAACGGCTGCGGGTACTCCGTACTGGCTTTCAGCCCGTGCAAGTGCGCTTCGGTTGGCTTCCCAGAATTCGGTACCTTGTTGCAAGCGGACCGGTTCGACAAAACGTGCCCGGTAACTGGGCCAGACACGCTTGATGCGGCCTTTGGGGCCTTGCGGCATAATAAGCCGGGCAACCCTTTCATTGTATTGGGCATTGTTCAGCAGGTTTTGTACATATGTTTCGGGAATGCCATAACGTTGGGACACTTGTTTTACAAACTGCTCCCGATTGGCTGACAGCGGAGAGTTTTCAAGCTGCCAACCGGTTTTGGCGGATTGGGTCGATGTGTTTGCGTTGTTGATGGCTGTTTTGTTTTTCTGCTCAACAGGGGCGCCGGCACAGGCTGTTAAAAGCAGGGAGCTTAGGGCTATCAAGAGCGGGGTTCTGGTTTTTAACATCATGATTCGGTATGCTTGTTTTAAGGTTGGACGCGGTAATTGGGATTTAGGGCGTATCACGTTTGATTTGATGAAAAATGTAATGGATAGGCCGACTTCTTTGAAAGAAGTATGTTAGATTGTAATGATTCATTAAAATAAATGGTGTTTTTTTTAGCCATAACACTATTCAATCAGAGAGTTGAGCGTGGAGACTTTATATATTACACATCCAAACTGTCGTTTGCACATGATGCATAAGTGGCATCCAGAGGCGCCTGCCCGCCTGGATGAAATCAATGATCGTTTGTTGGCCAGTGGTGTTTCCTCATGCCTAAGGCACCTTGATGCGCCTGATGCCTCAGATACCGATGTGTTAAGGGTACATACGCCAGAATACCTTGCCTATCTGAAAGAAAACCTGCCCCAGGAGGGTTATTTCAGTATAGACAACGAGGAAACCAGCATGAATCCGCATACCTTGCGGGCCGCGTATTCTGCAGCAGGAGCAGGCATTCTGGCTGTTGATGAAATTATGGCGGGTCATGCGCTTAATGCTTTTTGTGCGGTCAGGCCTCCGGGACATCATGCCGAACGTGGCCGGGCCATGGGTTTTTGTTTTTTCAATAATCTTGCCATTGCTGCCCGTTATGCGATTGAAAAATTTCAATTGAAAAAAATTGCCGTCATTGATTTTGATGTTCATCATGGTAATGGTACCGAGGATATTTTCAAGGATGATCCCCATATCATCATGTGCAGTTTTTTTCAGTATCCGCTGTATCCTGACTGTGGTATTGGCAATGTTGCGCCCAATATGCTCAATACACCGGTACCTGCCTTTACCAAAAGCGATGTGATCAGGGACATTGTCCTGAACAGGTGGTTGCCTGCCTTAAATGCCTTTGAGCCCGAACTGGTGCTTATATCGGCAGGTTTCGATGCCCATCGTGAGGATGAAATGGGGCAATTGGATCTGGTGGAAAAAGATTATGAATGGATAACCAAACAACTGATGGAAGTGGCCGATAGGTATGCACACGGACGAATCATCAGTTTTTTGGAAGGAGGGTATAGTTTATCGGCGTTGGGAAGAAGTGTAACCGCACATATCAAGGCACTGGCTTCTTTATAAAAGCTGAAACAGGTCTTCAGTAAAGAAAAATAGTCAGTTGTATTAAAATAGCTTACCTTTATCATGACTACATTGTAGAATTGATGGGTTTTGTTTATGGCAGTAAAGTTGCCAATATTAGGAGATACTTGGATGAAGGTATTAGTACCTGTAAAACGTGTCGTTGACTATAACGTCAAAGTGCGCGTCAAATCAGATCAAACTGGGGTAGATATTGCCAATGTAAAAATGTCAATGAACCCGTTTGATGAGATCGCTGTTGAAGAAGCAACACGATTGAAAGAAAAGGGTGTTGCTACTGAAGTAGTGGCGGTTTCTTGCGGTGTCACACAGTGCCAGGAAACACTGCGTACGGCAATGGCCATCGGTGCTGACCGTGCCGCTCTGGTTCAAACAGATGCTGAACTTCAGCCATTGGCCGTGGCAAAACTGCTTAAAGCCGTTACCGAAAAAGAACAGGCCCAACTGGTTATTCTGGGTAAACAGGCCATCGACGACGATGCCAACCAGACTGGTCAGATGCTGGCTGCATTACTGGGCTGGCCTCAGGCTACTTTTGCCAGCAAAATTGAAATTGAAGGTGACAGCGCCAAGGTTACCCGTGAGGTTGACGGTGGTCTGGAAACCATTTCAGTCAAATTGCCTGCCATTATCACCACAGACTTGCGCCTGAATGAGCCACGTTATGTAACGTTGCCCAACATCATGAAAGCGAAGAAAAAACAACTGGATACTTTTACACCGGAAGATCTGGGCGTTGATGTGACTCCTCGTATCAAAACATTGAAAGTATCAGAGCCGCCAGCACGCAAAGCCGGTATTACCGTTCCTGACGTGGCTACTCTGGTAGATAAACTAAAGAATGAAGCAAAGGTGATTTAATATGACGATCTTGGTTATTGCTGAACATGATAATGCAGAATTAAAAGCAGCCACATTAAATACCGTTGCTGCAGCAGCAAAAATTGGTGGTGATATTCACGTTTTGGTTGCCGGTAGTGGTGCTCAGGCTGTTGCCGATCAAGCCGCCAAAGTGGCTGGTGTCAGCGCCGTATTGCTGGCAGATGCGCCTCAATTGGCTGATGCTTTGGCTGAAAACGTGGCTGAACAGGTTATTGCCGTTGCCGGTAATTACAGCCATATTTTGTTCCCGGCTACAGCTTCGGGTAAAAACGTGGCTCCTCGTGTGGCTGCCAAACTGGATGTGGCTCAAATTTCCGACATCATCGCTGTAGAGTCTGCCGATGTGTTCCAACGCCCCATCTATGCCGGTAACGCTATCGCAACCGTAGAATGTGCTGACGCCAAAAAAGTCATTACCGTACGTACTACCGCTTTTGATGCTGTTGCTGCTGAAGGTGGTTCTGCTGCGGTACAAAGCGTTGACGCAGTTGCCGACTCAGGCCTGTCTTCATTTGTTGGCCGTGATGTTGCCAAGAGCGATCGTCCTGAACTGACCGCTGCTTCCATTATTGTTTCTGGTGGTCGTGGTATGGGCAGCGCCGAGAACTTCAAGATTCTTGATCCTCTGGCTGACAAACTGGGTGCTGCATTGGGTGCTTCACGTGCCGCAGTTGATGCCGGTTATGCGCCTAACGACTGGCAGGTTGGTCAAACCGGTAAGATTGTTGCGCCACAACTGTATGTTGCGGTCGGCATCTCCGGTGCGATTCAGCACCTGGCAGGTATGAAAGACTCCAAAGTGATCGTTGCCATCAATAAAGATGCGGAAGCACCTATTTTTGGTGTGGCCGATTACGGTTTGGTTGCTGACCTGTTCACAGCGGTTCCTGAACTGGTTGGTGCGCTGTAAGGCACAGCATGAACAAGGCAAAACACATTTGTTGTTTTGCCTTCTCAAAACCATAAAAAAACGCTTCTTATGAAGCGTTTTTTTTATGGTTGGGATTTATTACATTTTTTCTATCCGGTCTGCCCGCCTGGCAGAATCGGGGTGGCTGGAGAAGAAGCCACCACCACCGCTTCCCAGTTTGCGCAAGGCTGATACAGCATGTGATTTATCGTAATTGTTTTCCTGCAGGATTTTCAGGCCATAGCTGTCAGATTCCAGTTCGTGTGATTGCGAATACTGGGCATTTACCAGGTTATGGGCCAGCGTGCCAATCTCATTGGCTGACAAAGAAGCAATAATAGTGTTGCCACTGGCGGCACCAGCTTTGCGAGCGGCTAATGTAAGCAGGTCGGTACGTGCCTGTGATTTTGAGTGACCATTCATAACATGGCCAATTTCATGACCAATCACAAACAGCAGTTCAGGGTCTGTCATTTTATCCATCAGGCCCGAATAAACGCGAATGCTGCCATTAGGCAAGGCAAAAGCATTTACTTCCGGGTTAAGGTAGACTTTGTAGTCCAGTGCCTTGCCATTGTAACTGCGCAGGTTGCGGGTGATGTTGTCCAGTCGTTTGGTATAACTGTTATTGGCATCGGCAACGGTATTTTGTTGATCAAGTTGCTGTTGTGACTGTACGCCCAGCGCCTGGATGTCGGCATCGTTAATGGTGGCGGCCTGGAACAGTGAAGAGGCCGCGTCAACCATGCCTGCGGTATTCATACCTTCACAGGCACTAAGTGATCCAATCAGAAGGCTGGAAATGACAAGTTTTTTAATCATGATGGTTCTTGGAAAAAAACAGGATGGATGTGATTCAGGGTTGTATGGCGCGAACGTCGGGTTTGCCAAATATGGCAATATAACTGGAATAAAAACCGCAATACATGCTGACGGCAATAATCATGACCAGGATTTGGATAACAAAGGCAACCAGCATGAGCGGGAGTCCTATAGCCACCAGCAGGTCGGTGAGCAGATACTGGCTGACATAAAATAATATACCCCAAACGGAAAAATAAACGATAAAGGCAAGTTTATTGCGCCAGGAAGCAACCAGGGAATAGAACAGGGCCTTTTTAACACTCATGTTTTCCCATCCGATTAATTGGGGGACATTCCAAAAAGTAATGGCGGTTAAAAATGTTAGGGCAGCCCATAACACATACTGAAAAATGCTAATGGAAAAACTGGGAATGTCGTTCAGGGTAAGCTTGGACTCGGGGTCGGAAAGCAAACGGGAAATTTTTTGCATGTCTTCATGGCTGAGGGCATTCAGGGTGGGGTAAAAGGCAATGAATGTAATCAGTACGAAGATGCTGGCGTATAAAAAACCAATGATGGCCAAACGTTGGATAACCGCGGGTTTCTTGAGCGGCTGGATCCACTCGGCTGGAATGACTTTATTGTGATGATCGATGGAACGACAGGCGGTTACCATTATCAGGCTGGAAATGGGAATACTGACAATGAAAAGCGGCAAGCCGATCAGTGGCAGAATGATCAGAATTTGGCTCAGGAAATTGATAATAAACGTAATGGCCAGCAATGCCGTAGGCTGCTTTTTGAACAAGGCAAAAGCGGCCTGGACCCATTGTAGCCCTGCGGAAAAGGGAAGTTTAGCAGCTTGCATGATTGCTTATGGCAGTTGTGGAATGGCTGAGACAGTACGCAACTTGAGAATGCGCTCGAAATGGGTAGGATCGTGTGGTTTCAGGGTTTGGGCCGGACGTGGTATGTAAAAATCATACAGCCGGGATGTCCAGAAGCGCAAGGCGGCAGCCCTGAGGGCGACAGGCCAGACTTGCCGTTCTTCATCAGTAAAAGGACGTATACGGTTGTAGGCTTGCAACCAGGCCTTTACATGTTCCTCGAGAAAAGCTCCTGTGTCGCGTTCTATGCACCAGTCATTGACGGCCACGGCCACGTCGAAAATCCATTTATCGCAGCCGGCAAAGTAAAAATCAATAATGCCGCCCATGCTTGGGTTTTCAAATGTGCCATCAAACAGGACATTATCACGGAACATATCACAGTGACAGGGGCCTTCCGGCAGGTTTTGCCACAGGGCCGAACCCTGGACCTTTATTTGTTCGTCCAGTGAGGTTTGGTACAGATGGGTCAATTCCTGGTTCAGGAAAGGCTGGATGCTGGGGTAAGTGGCTTGCCACCAGTCGAGTCCACGTAAATTGGGCTGTCCAATTGGAAAATCCAGCGCCGCAAGGTGTGCCTGGGCCTGGGTTTGGGCGGCAATAATGCAGTGATTGACACTGGGTGATGCTTCGTAGCCGCCAGCCAGACGGGTAACGATTGAGGCGGGTTTGTTTTTGAGGGTGCCAATGCGCTTGCCATCTTTGCGGGTTTGCGGCATGGGTACCTTGACGCCCTTGCTGGCCAGGTGGTGCATTAATTCAATGTAGAAGGGCAGCTGTTCATGGGTTAGTACTTCGAAAATGGTCAGAACATACTCACCCTGCGTACTGCTCAGGAAATAATTGGTGTTTTCGATGCCGGCTGTAATGCCCCTTAAGGAAACAAGCTCACCCAGATCATATTCAGCAAGAAATGCTTCGGCTTCAGAGGTAGTCAGATTCGTAAAAACAGCCATATCAGGTATTGATCACATAAATTAAGTTAACACGGATGCTTCGTATTTTAGTCCAGGTTGAAGAGGGAATGATACATTCGTTTGCTGTATATAAAAATAAAGCATGTCAGGGTGTTGATGGGTTATAACAAGGTTTGGATATAATGATTTTTTTAATCCTGGCATTTTTGGATGAACAATGATTTTCAGTGATGGCCTTGGCGTGCTCAGGGAACAATGCAAACAGGCCCGGTGGCTTTCGGGGCAGCCTGCCTTACTGGTGTGGGCCCTGCTCATGGGCGTGGTCGGTGCACTGGCGACTATTGTTTTTTATTGGGGTATCCATCAGGTCCAGTTGTTTCTGTCCGGGCAGTCAGGGTCTATTGTTTCGGTTGCGCGCAGCTGGTCTGCACCAGAACGCATCCTGTATCCGGCGTTGGGTGGCCTTGTAGCCGGGTTGCTGTTATGGTGGGCAAGCAAACTCAAGGTGGACAGTAATGCCGATTACATGGAGGCGGTCGCCATTGGTGATGGCCGTTTGTCGTTGAGGCAGGGGGTTTTACGGGTTTTGTCTTCACTAAGCGTGATTGCTACCGGGGGATCGGTTGGGCGCGAGGGGGCCATGATTCACCTGGCAGCCATGGGTGCCTCTGCCACCGGCCGGCTCTTTTGCTTTGAAGCCATTCCCCTACGCCTGCTGGTGGCTTGTGGTGCGGCGGCAGGGGTTTCGGCGGCTTATAATGCGCCCATTGCAGGAGCCTTGTTTGTGGCGGAAATTGTCCTGGGTAGCATGTCCATGCGGATTCTGGGGCCTTTGCTGTTGTCGGCGGCAACGGCAAACATTACCATGCGGCTGTTGGGTTATTACCATGTCATGTACGATTTACCCGAACTGGCGCCGGTTTCCCCGTATTTTCTGGTGTTTGCCATTTTGTTGGGTCTGTTGTCGGGCTTGCTTGCGCCACAGTTTTTGCGTTTTCTTGATTTTGCCAAACGTCTGTTTAAAAAAACCGGATTGGGTTTGCCACTGCGGCTGACGCTCGGAGGCCTGGTGCTGGGTTTGTTAATGCAGATAGAGCCACGGGTGGCCGGCAATGGCTACAGTATCATCAACTCTTTTTTGCATGACTCCTGGGCCTGGTCGGCGGTAGCGGTTATCTTGCTTAGCAAGGTGCTGTCTACGGGTATTACGGTGGGGTCAGGCGCGGTGGGCGGTGTCATTACCCCTGTGATGTTTGTAGGCGGTGCCCTGGGTTTGCTATGTGTGCAGGTTTTCAGTTTGCTCTTGCCGGTCGTGCCCGCCGATACCGCGATGTTTGTGTTGCTGGGCATGGGCTCTTTTCTGGCTGCCGCTACCAGTGCGCCTTTAATGGCGATCCTCATGATTTTTGAAATGACGCATAGTTATACTATAATACTGCCCCTGATGCTGGCTTGTGTATTTTCATATTTCACCTCCCGATCCATTGCGGGTGCAGTCATGTATGCGGTTACCGAGTCGCGTGACAAAGACTTGCAGCTGCGTCATAGTCTGCGACGACTCAGGTTGGCCAGTCTGGTTAGCCCGGTCAGCACAGTCATTAAACATCATCAAACGGTGCAAGATGCCTTGGACATGTTTATTGAATATGGTGTTCGTTTCATTTATGTGGTCAATGAAATGAACGAATACCAGGGTGTTATTGCGCATAAGGACATCAGCAGCTTTCTGTTGTCGGGCAATGATCTGAAGGCACCTTTATCCGGAGAGCTGGTTAATCGTTCCTATTTGACCACGCTGAAACCGGATATGACGCTGGATGAAGTACAGGACTATTTTGAAGCCTTCAACGGTGAACGCTTGCCAGTCTTGAGTATGGATGAGAGGCCAGTATTGCTGGGTGTGGTTTATAAGTCGGATGTGCTGAAAAAACTGAATGAATTGAAAAGATTGCTGGATGCCAGCAGTGAAGCTATTTTGGATGTAAGAGCGAGAAAATTGTATGACGATCGTCGAAAATAAACAGCAGGAAAATGGGGCGCCTGGCGGGCTTTACCACCGTGCCGATGCGCCATGGCGATTGTCGGTTGCACCCATGATTGATGTCACGGACCGTCATTGCCGCTTCTTTCATCGTCTTTTGGCTCCCAAGGCGCTGCTGTATACCGAAATGATTACCACGGGGGCGCTGATTTATGGGGATATTGCCAGACACTTGCGATTTAATGAGCAAGAGCATCCCGTTGCCTTGCAACTGGGCGGTAGCGAGCCACATGAACTGGCGCACTGTGCCCGACTGGGGCAGGAATGGGGCTATGATGAAATCAATCTAAATTGCGGCTGTCCTTCCGAGCGGGTACAAAAAGGGTCTTTTGGTGCCTGTTTAATGGCCGAGCCCAAACTGGTGGCTGATTGTATGAAGGCCATGCAGGATGCCGTTGATCTGCCCGTCACCGTCAAGCATCGTCTGGGGCTTGATTACGATGAGTCTTATGCTTTTGTGCGTGATTTTGTTGGAGAAATTTATCATACGGGTTGCAGGGTTTTTGTAACCCATGCCCGCAATGCCGTGTTAAAAGGTTTATCACCCAAAGATAACCGGGAAATCCCGCCCTTGCGTTATGATGTGGTTGCCAGGCTCAAGCGGGACTTTCCCGATGCCCTGTTCATTCTGAACGGTGGGCTCAACGATGTACGGCAAATGCAGGCCAGGGCCAATGAGTTTGATGGTGTTATGATAGGGCGGGCCGCCTGGCACGAACCTTATCTGTTGCGCGAGGCCAGCCAATTGTTATGGCCTGATGTTGAGGTTCTTTCCAATGAGGCTATTGTTGAAAGCATGATGGCTTATGTCAGCCAAGAGCTGGAGAACGGGGTGCCCATGCGCTTGCTCGTCAAGCCCATGCTGGGGCTGGTCAATGGTCAGAAAGGATCGCGCCTGTGGCGTCGCACTTTGTCTGATCATCGCCTGTTGGCCAACAATGATCCTGCTTTGCTTAAGCAGGCTTTTGACCAGTTGGCAAACAGTCAAACTGTGGCGTGAACCAACAAAAATTGTAATTTTTTATAAAAAAATCTGTTGTCTGGCATGGGGAAAATTGGCTGTTTTATCAATTGATTGTAGAGCACAATAAGGTTTTCAGGCGGGTTTTTTGCGCTTGATATTGTCACCAAGTTACTATATATTGTGGTTCGGCCTTGAGCCCTTACTAAATGTAGAATTTTTTCCAATAGCTGTCTTTACTGTTTTTCATCGAATACAATGAAGATGGCTGTTTTATTTTAATAAATCCATTCCAAAGAAACCGTTTACATTCCTGTGGCAGGCAGGTTGATAAGCGGGAAGTGTTGTTAATATTTTTTCGGGTAAATACATGAACAAGAACCTCTTAGTCACCAAACGTAGCGGGGAAAAAGAACCCCTGAATCTGGATAAAATTCACCGTGTTGTCGCATGGGCTGCTGAAGGCTTGGATCATGTTTCTGTCTCTCAGGTCGAGTTGCGCTCCCATATCCAGTTTTATGATGGCATCCGTACCGATGATATTCATGAAACCATCATCAAGGCGGCCGCAGATCTGATTTCTGAAGAATCGCCCGATTACCAGTATTTGGCTGCTCGCTTGGCTATTTTCCATTTGCGCAAAATCGCATTTGGTCAGTTTGATCCCCCCAAGCTGTACGATCACGTCAGTAAAATGGTGGATATGGGTAAATATGATGCCCATATTCTGCAGGATTACACCAAAGAAGAGCTGGACGAAGTCGATTCCTATATTGATCACTGGCGTGATATGTCCTTTTCCTATGCTGCAGTCAAACAGCTGGAAGGCAAATACCTGGTCCAAAACCGGGTCACCCAGGAAATCTATGAGAGTCCCCAGTTCCTGTATATTCTGGTTGCGCTTTGCCTGTTTTCCAAATACCCCAAAGAAACCCGCTTGCAGTATGTGAAAGGCTTTTATGACGCTATTTCCACCTTCAAGATTTCCCTGCCAACTCCTATTATGTCGGGTGTTCGCACGCCTACACGCCAGTTCAGCTCCTGCGTGCTGATTGAATGTGGTGACAGCCTGGATTCCATCAATGCCACCACCAGCGCAATTGTGCGGTACGTATCGCAACGGGCCGGTATTGGCATTAATGCGGGTCGTATCCGCGCGGTGGGCAGCACCATTCGTGGTGGTGAAGCCAAACATACCGGCTGCATTCCATTCTATAAACACTTCCAGACGGCCGTTAAGTGCTGCTCGCAGGGCGGTGTGCGCGGTGGTGCGGCAACCTTGTTTTACCCTATTTGGCACCTTGAAGTGGAATCTTTGCTGGTGCTCAAAAATAACCGCGGTGTGGAAGAAAACCGGGTACGCCATATGGATTACGGTGTGCAAATCAACCGCCTTATGTACCAGCGCCTGATCAAGGGTGGCGATATCACGCTGTTTTCTCCCTCTGATGTGCCGGGTCTGTATGATGCTTTCTTCGAAGACCAGAACCGTTTTGAAACTTTGTATCAGCAATACGAAAACGATCCGGACATCCGCAAGCGCAAGGTAAAGGCGGTTGACCTTTTTTCTCTGATGATGCAGGAACGGGCAGGGACAGGCCGTATTTATATCCAGAACGTCGACCATTGCAATACGCATAGTCCGTTTGATCCAGCCGTGGCACCGGTTCGCCAAAGTAACCTGTGCCTTGAAATTGCGCTGCCAACCAAGCCACTTAATGACATTAACGATGAAAACGGCGAGATTGCCCTGTGCACGCTGTCAGCGTTCAATCTGGGGGCGATCGAGTCACTGGATGAGTTGAAGGATTTGTCTGAACTGGTGGTGCGGGCTCTGGATGCCCTGCTGGATTACCAGGATTACCCGATCAAGGCGGCTGAAATTGCCACCATGAACCGTCGTACCCTGGGTGTGGGCGTGATCAATTATGCCTATTACCTGGCCAAAAACAATGCCAAATATTCCGATGGCAGTGGCAAGGCACTGACGCATCGTACCTTTGAGGCCATCCAGTATTATTTGCTGCAGGCATCGGTTGCGTTGGCCAAAGAATATGGTGCTTGTCCGGCCTTTAATGAAACCACGTATTCAAAAGGCATTTTGCCGATTGATACTTATAAAAAAGATCTGGATGCCATTTGCGATGAGCCTTTGCATCTGGATTGGGAAGCCCTGCGCAAGGATATTGTGACCTATGGCTTGCGCAACTCCACCCTGACGGCCTTGATGCCTTCGGAAACCTCCAGCCAGATTTCCAATGCCACCAATGGTATTGAGCCCCCGCGCGGTCTGGTCAGTGTAAAAGCGTCCAAAGACGGTATCCTGAAACAGGTGGTGCCCGAATATGAGCGCTTGAAAGACAAGTATGAGCTGTTGTGGGATATGCCCGGCAATGATGGTTATTTGCAATTGGTGGGCATTATGCAGAAATTTGTCGACCAGTCCATTTCGGCCAATACCAATTATGACCCGTCCCGTTTCCCGAATGGTCGCGTGCCCATGAACCAGCTGTTGAAAGATTTGTTAACCGCTTATAAGTTCGGCCTTAAAACCTTGTATTACCAAAATACCCGTGATGGTGCCGAAGATGCACAAACCGCCGACCAGGGGGCCGATGATTGTGCCGGTGGCGCTTGCAAAATTTAAGCTGTGGTTTTAATAGAGTAAAGAAATTATGTCTTATAGTACTTTTTGTCAGATTGCCAATGATCCGTTAAAAGAGCCCATGTTCTTTGGTCAACCCGTGAATGTGGCTCGTTATGATCAGCAAAAATACGAGATTTTTGAAAAACTGATTGAAAAGCAATTGTCTTTTTTCTGGCGCCCCGAGGAAGTGGATGTCTCCCAGGACCGGATTGATTATGCCGCCTTGCCCGATCATGAAAAACATATTTTCATCAGTAACCTGAAGTACCAGACTCTGCTGGATTCCATTCAGGGTCGCAGCCCTAACGTGGCTTTGTTACCCCTGGTTTCCATTCCTGAACTGGAAACCTGGATAGAAACCTGGTCTTTTTCAGAAACGATTCATTCGCGTTCTTATACGCACATTATCCGGAATATTATTAGCAATCCTGCCACGGTATTTGACGATATTGTGGTTAACGAGCATATTCTTGCCCGTGCCCGTGACATTTCCGCGTATTACGATGAGCTTATTAAACTGACCGAATATTATGATCTTTTTGGTCAGGGTGTTCACACGCTTAACGGAAAGACTGTGACCGTCAGTTTGCGTGAACTGAAGAAAAAACTTTACCTGTGCCTGATGGCGGTCAATGCCCTTGAGGCGATTCGTTTTTATGTCAGTTTTGCCTGCTCGTTTGCGTTTGCCGAGCGTGAACTCATGGAGGGCAATGCCAAAATCATCAAACTGATTGCCCGTGACGAGGCGCTGCATTTAACCGGTACGCAGCATATTCTTAATATTATGCGCAGCGGTGAAGATGACCCCGAAATGGCCGAGATCGCCCAAGAGCTCGAGCAGCAATGTTTTGACCTGTTCAAAAAGGCAGCTTTGCAGGAAAAGGAATGGGCGGAATATTTGTTCAGGGATGGTTCCATGATTGGCCTGAATAAAGATATTCTGTGTCAGTATGTTGAGTATATTACCAATCTGCGTATGCAGGCAGTTGGTCTGGCACCTGCTTTTGAAGGTAATAAACAGAATCCGATCCCATGGATCAATGCCTGGCTGTCATCCGATAATGTGCAGGTTGCACCACAAGAAGTGGAAATCAGTTCTTATCTGATCGGTCAGATTGATGCGGAAATCAATACGGATGCCTTGCAAGATTTTGAGTTATGACCCTTGTTGCAACACTGGATACCAGTTTTGATTTGCTTGACGGGGAAACCCTTCTGGAAGGGCTTGAAAGAACCGGTCATGAAGTGGAATACCAATGCCGTGCGGGTTACTGCGGCTCTTGTCGCACCCGTCTGATTTCGGGTGAAGTCAAATATTTATCCGAGCCGCTGGCTTTTATTTCCCGTAATGAGGTATTGCCATGTTGCTGTGTCCCCGTGAATACCGTGCACCTGGATGTTGCCCAGACCTATGAGCCCGGGCAACCTGCTTTAAGTGAAGAATTCGAGCCACAAAGCAGCCTTGATTTCACTAAACCTGATTTTTAAATGAAAGCGTGAGTTCAGCGTGTTCCCATGCGGATCATGGGAACAAGACTCTTCTGCCGCCAATCAATCCAGCTTGATAT
>WARP01000530.1_pt2 | contig 16724 bp, 15 predicted proteins | sample 4769151 | NCBI WGS metagenome assembly WARP01 (sample SAMN08893023, study PRJNA449175) | gut metagenome | isolation source: rumen sample fed with dry roughage | host: cow | place: India: Nagpur | collected 2016 | reverse complement strand
TCTCACTATGGTAGCTACCATAGCAGTATTATGGTAGCTACCACACGACCTTTATGGTAGCTACCACACGCCCCTTATGGTAGGTACCATAATGTACTTTTAGAAAAATAGTGATTTTCTTTAGGAAATAACGAACTCATTCCCTTGCACATGCAAAGATAAGCAAAATACTTGAATTATCGAGTAAATTATAGTTATTTTTTACTTCCTTTCTAACTCTTTTTTATTCTCTTTAATAGTAATGCATATTAATAAAACAAAAAGCCCTGAAGGATTATTCAGGGCTTTTCTAATTGTTGTTTATTAGAAACTATCTTTGGATTTGTCTTTGTCTTGAAGAGTTTTTATTATCAGTTTTTGTTTCCTTTTTAATTTGGATTCTCTTAGTTTCTGTATTCGTTTTTTTATTGTCAGCTTCTTTCTTTATGGTTCGGTTATTTTCCTTTTTTGTTTCTCTACTGCTTTGAACATCTTTGGAGCTTCTTGTTGTTCTTTTTGGTTCAACTCTTTGCTCTTGAGGAGTCTTCTTCTCTACATTTACATTCCTTCTTTGAGTTTTTGAAGGATCGTAAATAGGTTCTTTTATTCTTTCTTTAGGAGGGTTAACTCTTTTGAATGTAGAGCTTTCTTGTTTAGTTGTAGTAGTATTATTAGTACGAGTATCAATAATCTTCTTGTCCTCAACCTTTCTTGGTTCAATTAGCTTTATCTCTTGTTTTGTATTATTATTAAGTGTTCTTGAGAAAGTATTTGCATTTTCCTTGTTTCTGGAAATAACCTCGCTCTTGTTCTTTAATTCCTTATCATTAAATCTAACACTTGAATTTTCATTCTTAAATTCTCTATCTAACTCTTCGTCTTGAGGTAATTGAGAAAGTAAGGCTTTTTCGTTTTTGTCGAAATAGTTATCGTAGTTTAAGTTCTTGAAATTACCTGTGTTTCTTCCAGAACCTCCTTGGTTAGTTAAATGACCTGTTTGAAGTGAACCACCTGAGGTATTGTTTGGATTAAATTGGCTTCTTCCACCTACTTCACTTCCTCTTCCACTATTATTATTACCACTATTATTACTATGATAGTAAGGAGAGTTATTATTTCCATAATTATTGCTATTGCCTTGGTAATACCTATTATAATAGCTGTTATAGTTTCCGTGATAATGGTTGTTTGGGTAACGATTTGGATTATAGTATGGATTTCTTCCATAGCTTCTACTCCAACCATAATTATAATAGTAATAATAGTCCCAATACATATCGCAGTCGTCAATAACTCTTAGAGCATATTCTCTTGCTCTAAGTGAATAATTAATTGCTTTATTATAATTTCTTCTTTGCATTAATCTATATGCATAGTCGTTATAATAAACAGCTCTTGAGAGCATTTCACCTTGCCAATAGTCGTAGTAATTGGAGATTTCATAAGCCTCATCGATAATAAAGGCAGTTTTGTTAATTACCTTCTTTGTATTGCCTTTATTAAATCTAAAAGCGTTAGCCTCTTGACTAAAAACAATTAATCCTAATATTAGTACACCTAACCTTAAGGCATTTCTAACTAATTTTTTCTTTGCTTTCATTGTAGTATTTGTTAAATTAATTTCTTTTAATACCCTAAACACAATAAGCGTGCCAAAAGACTATAATCAATATTGTCTATTAAAAAATATATTTATCTATATCCTTTTCCTCAATCTGTTTTTCACAAAGAATAGCAAGCCTTTCAATAGAGTTTTTCAATTCTCTAACGTTTCCGCTCCAATCTCTTTCTTGTAATTTTTTGATTGCTCCTTTTGTGATTTTTGGAGTCTGGATATTTGTTTCTTTGGAATAGGAGTCTAAGAAATAATCTATCAATAAAGGAATATCTTCTTTTCTCTCTCTTAGGGCAGGAACCCTAATAACTATTACTGAAAGCCTATGATAAAGGTCTTCACGAAAATTTCCCTTAGATATTTCTTCTCTTAAATCCTTATTAGTAGCTGCAATTACTCTAACATTAACAGAAATATCTTTTTCACCACCAACTCTGTTTATCTTGTTTTCCTGCAAGGCTCTTAAAACCTTTGCTTGTGCAGAAAGGCTCATATCCCCAATCTCATCCAAGAAAAGAGTCCCCCCATCAGCCTGCTCAAAATTACCCTTTCTTTGTTTTATTGCTGAGGTAAAAGCTCCTTTTTCATGTCCAAACAATTCGCTTTCTATTAGTTCAGAAGGGATAGCAGCACAATTAACCTCAATAAAAACATTATTTTTTCTTTGGCTTATTTGGTGAAGTGCTTTAGCAACTAATTCCTTACCAGTTCCATTTTCTCCAGTTACAAGTACTCTTGCATCAGTTAGTCCAACCTTTTCAATAAAGCCAAACATCTCCTTCATTGGCTTACTTTGCCCAATTATTGAATCAAATACATTATTATTAGATTTTTCTTTTGAGACTTTTGCTTTATTTACTTTATTGTTTTCATTTCTTTCTATTACTGTACTTGGAGAGTTTTCATTAAGAATACTTATTAATTTATTCAAATCAATAGGCTTCTCAATATAATCAATAGCTCCTTTTTTCAAACATTCCACAGCAGTTTCAATAGTCCCATGACCACTAATCATACAGAAATTAACCTCTTTTGCTTCCATGCTCTTGGATAAAACCTCAATACCATCCATCTTAGGCATCTTGATATCACAGAACACAAGGTCGTATTCATTCTTTAATATCATATCCAAGCCATTCTTTCCATCCACAGCTTCCTCAACGCTATGCCCCTCATATTCTATTATATCTCGCATAGAATAGCGGATAGACTTCTCATCATCAATAATTAATATCTTCATAATTCTTAAATCATCATTTTATTATACGCCATAAGCCAACGCATTGGAATCTCATTATTTAGAGCTGTTTTATAATCCTCATAGGAGCAAGGTACAAGATAATGTTTCTCGTACTTGATTAGCTTATCATTTGTGCAAGGAACCTCCATCCACCATCTCTCACTTTTCTTACTCTTATAGAATACTATAACATGAGAGTTATTATTTATCGATACATGGAATTTCTTATAAGCACTCTTATCTTTATATGGGAAATCATGTTTTCTCCATAGGTATCCATCGATAAAATACCATATTGCATGAGCTATAACATGAGCGGTTTGCCCATCTCTATCATATCTTGGATTAGCCTCATAGAACCCAATTGAAGTACATTTATCGCTCATCCCAGCATATCTTACTAATTTGCAGAGTTCCTCTCCGTAAAGCCCATGAGGAGAAGCATTGCCATTACCAGGAGCATCGCTTTGACGAACACTCCCTATATCCACATTTACCATATCGGCATTACGTATAAGAGGTTCAATATTATCAATATTATCCTGAACCTTACCTAAACGAATAGTCTCGAAGAAGAGATTATTCATAAGTTCTAATATGTCCTTATCAACAAAATAAGTTTGGTGAGAGCAGGAGGTAAAATTAAATACATAATTAGGCTCTCTACATACCATATTCATTATATGATTCTGCGAATTAAATACATCCATATCCCCTCCAAAGTCTATTCTTGAGTCAATATTAAATATATTTATTATCTGTCCAATACTTTCATAACCCTTATAATTACCATAACATATATCACCGCTTCCTCCAAGAATAATAGGAATAACTCTATATCTTAATAATTCCGAAATTACATCACCCAAGGCATGATATGTGTCGTTTGGAGTTTGCCCAATTCTAAGATTACCCAAGTCAATTATATTAATATTATCTCCATGTGGATATAAATCATAGAGGTATTTACGGATTTGATTAGGAGAAAGGCTTGTCCCCGAATTATTTACTGCATTTCTTTCTTCTCCCACACCCAAAATAGCAAGAGAGGCATTATCTAAAGATGGGAAACCTTTAATATTGCTATTAATATGGATACTATGACCTAATTTAATATTAATTTCATCTTTGAAAAACCTAAAATCTTCTATGTTAATTGGTTCAAAATAAATACTTAAATCCATTGTCTTGCATGTTTAATTAGCTTGTAAAATTACAAAAATAATTTGAATTACCTCTTAGCTTAACATCCACTTAACATAAAGGTAACAGAAAAAACACATATTCTTTACTCTCTCTTAATACTGTAGATATAATTTTGCAGTGTGAAAAGAAAGAAATAATCACATTTATAAAAGATATAAATTAATTAGAAACAAAATTAGATAATTAAAACAAGAAATTAAGATGAAAAAGAAATTACTTTCAAGATTATTATTAGTAGGTTTACTTTCCTCAAGTTCAATAATTGCTTATTCTCAAAACGTAGATGAGAAAGAATTCAAGGAAATCAAAGAAGCAGTTGATGCAAACACTTCTAATATTAAGAAGTCTCAGAAACTAAAAGTTTCGGGATATATCCAAACTCAGGCTGAGTTTTCTCAAATTCAGGGTTCAACCAAGACAGGAGCAAACTCTGGAAAATACTCTTCAGATATTGATGGAAAAGATGCAGAATACTTTACTCGTTATGGTATCCGTCGTGGAAGGATTAAATTCGAATATTCAGAAGGAATTGGAAAATCAGTTTTCCAATTAGATATTACTGAAAAGGGAGTAGGGTTTAAAGATGCATACTATCAAGTTACAGACCCTTGGGTAAAGATGTTCTCATTAAAAGCAGGTATTTTTGATAGAAGTTTTGGTGATGAAATTACATATTCTTCTTCAAGAAGAGAGTCTCCAGAGAGAACACTAATGTATCAAAAGCTTTTTCCAGATGAAAGAGATTTGGGAGCATTGTTAACTATTTCAGCACCTAAGGGACATGCATTAGAGGGTTTGAAACTCAATGCAGGTTTGTATTCTGGTAATGGAATAAGAGTGGACGATAATGGGAAAATGGATTTTATAGGTCATTTGAAATACGATAAGACCATGGATGATATTAGTTTTGGAATAGGTGCATCATATTATAATGGTACAACTAATAATGCTGACACCCTATTCTATAGTGTTGAAAATGCTTTGTGGACTGCTAAAAAGGTAGAGGCTAACCAGCTAAACAAAAGAGAATATATTGGATTCGATGCTCAGTTTACTGCTGAAACCTTTATGGGAATTACCAATATTAGAACTGAATACGTATTTGGTACCCAACCATCTCTAAGTTCTGATTTTGGCTCTCCTAAGAGTAATACCTATAGTCCTGCCTCAGCTTTTAATTATAATAGACATTTCTCAGGCTATCATGCCTACCTTGTTCAAGATATATACCACACTCCATTAGCGTTAGTACTTAAGTATGCTTATTTAGATGCTAATAATGAATTAAAGGGTGATGAGATAAAGAATAAAACAGATTTAAGCAATACTGCTATGGGATTTGGACTATTATGGAAGATTAAACCAGAGTTAAGACTCCAAGCATATTATGAAGCAAATTCTAATGAGTTTTCTAAAAATGTTGCAGGCTACGATACAGATAGAAAGGATGATATTTTTACACTAAGATTACAGTATAAATTCTAATTAAATAAACAAATATATTAATAATCAAAACAAATAAAAAAAGAAATGAAAACAAATAGATTTTTATTAGCAATTGGAGTATTAGCAATGAGTTTTTCAGTTTTAAATGCTCAAAAGATTAAGGGTTCGGACACAGTATTACCACTTTCTCAAAAAGAAGCAGAGGCTTATGGCAAAAAGGGAGGTAAGGTATCGGTAACAGGTGGAGGCTCAGGAGTTGGTATTGCAGCTCTTATGGATGGTTCTACAGATATTGCTCAAAGCTCAAGAAAGATTAAATTCACAGAAAAAACAAAAATGAGTGAGGCTGGTAAACAGGTAAGAGAGGTAATCGTTGCCTACGATGCAATTGCCGTTGTAGTTAATCCTAATAATAAGGTTTCCCAATTATCAAGAGCCCAATTAGAGGGAATATTTACTGGTAAGATTAAAAACTGGAAAGAAGTAGGAGGAGACGATATGAAAATTATAGTATATTCAAGAGAGACATCCTCAGGAACCTATGAGTTCTTTAAAGAGTCTGTGCTTAAGAATAAGAATTATTCCTCCAACGTTTTGTCAATGCCTGCAACAGGAGCAATTATTCAATCAGTTAAGCAAACCAAGGGTGCAATAGGCTATGTAGGGCTTGCATACCTAAATAAAGAGGTTAAGGCTTTAAAGGTTTCTTATAATGGAAAAACCTATGTTGAGCCAAGCGTTGCTAATGCAAAGAATAAAACATATCCAGTAGTAAGACCTTTATATTACTATTATGAGTTAAAGAAAGAGAAAAAGGTTAAGCCTTATATCGATTTCGTACTATCAACTGAAGGTCAAAAAATTGTTCAAAACGTTGGATATATTCCAGTAAAGTAGGCAAAGAAACAAAATGAAAATCAAGAGTAGAAAGTATTTTTGGGAAAGCCTTTGGGAAGGGGTTTTAAAGATAAGTGGAAGCGTTACAAGCATAGCAATCCTCCTTATAATTATCTTCCTTTTCACTGAGGGTTTCTCCTTATTCTCTTCAAAGAAAATTGAGGATGGATACTCAATACTGGTAAATAAGAATAATAGTATAGAAGATGTTTCGTCATTAGAGATTAAGGATGTATTCGATATGGAGATAGTCTCTTGGGCTGAATTAGGAGTAAAAAATGCAGAGGATGATATAGTTGTATTTCGTCTTGACGATATAGAGTCTTACGCAACAGAGGATGAAATGTATTTAATTGAGGAGGATATATCTAATGTTGGAGTGGTTATTAGCAGGATATTAGAGGATAATCCTGGGATGATAGCTCAAGTGCCAAAGAATATGATAAGCAAGGGTTTTACCCAAAAAGAATTAGACCTTGGACACTTTAGCATAAGGGAATTCTTTACTCTTAGGGAGTGGTTTCCTACCGCATTGCCCGTTCCTCAGTTTGGAGTAGTTCCAATTATTATGGGTACCCTTTGGGTAAGCCTTGGAGCAATCCTCCTTGCACTTCCCTTTGGGCTTGCTGCCTCTATCTATATGGCAGAGCTTTCCAATTCCAAGGTCTATAGATTTATGAAGCCAATAATAGAATTACTTTCAGGTATACCCTCGGTAGTATATGGTTTCTTTGGATTGATAGTTATTGTACCAATGATACAAAAAATATTTAATCTCCCAGTTGGAGAGAGTGGATTGGCAGGAAGTATTGTCCTTGCAATAATGGCGCTTCCAACAATAATCACTATTTCCGAAGATGCACTTAGGAGTGTTCCCAGAGCGATGAAGGAAGCCTCCTTAGCACTTGGAGCAAATAAGTGGCAGACTATTCTTAAGGTTAGTATACCTTATTCAATTAGTGGAATAACAGCAGCAGTAGTTTTGGGAATAGGCAGAGCGATAGGAGAGACCATGGCAGTATTAATGGTAACAGGTAATGCTGCCGTTATGCCAAAAACACTATTAGAACCTTTAAGAACAATACCCGCAACAATTGCAGCCGAATTGGGAGAAGCACCAGCAGGTGGAGCTCACTATCAAGCTCTCTTTGTATTAGGAGGAATATTATTTATAATGACTCTTTTGATTAATCTATTTGTGGAATATATATCTTCAAAGAACAAGTATAAGACTAAATAATAAAGACAAAAGAATTATGGAATATATAAGAAGAAAGAAGATAAACCAGGGATTGATGTTTTGGGTATTTAGGGTAATGAGTATGATAATAGTAGGAATACTCTTTTTAATCCTTGGCTTTATAATCTATAATGGAATTGGAGCAATAAGTTGGGACTTCCTTACCAAGGCTCCAGAGGATGGAATGACAAGTGGAGGAATAATGCCAGCAATTATAGGAACCCTATATCTAACCCTTGGAGCTATGCTATTTGCATTTCCAATAGGAGTTCTATCGGGAATATATCTTAACGAATATGCCAAGAGTGGTTTCTTAGTGAAATTAATTAGAACAATGACAAATAACCTTGGTTCAATCCCTTCTGTAGTCTTTGGTCTCTTTGGAATGGCATTATTTGTAAATAAATTAGGCTTTGGAGACTCAATAATAGCTGGGAGTTTAACCCTTGGACTATTAGCCCTGCCAATAGTTATACGCACAACCGAGGAGGCATTAAAGCAAATAGATGACTCCTATCGACATGGTTCCTTAGCACTTGGAGCAACCAAACTTCAAACAGTATATAAAGTTGTCCTGCCAATGGCTTTCCCAAATATAATTACAGGGCTTATACTTTCAATAGGGAGAGTATCGGGAGAGACTGCCCCAATTATGTTTACAGCAGTTGCTTACTTCTTGCCAAGTTTGCCAGATAGTGTTTTTGACCAGGTTATGGCATTACCTTATCACCTTTATGTGATTTCTACCTCAGGGACTGATATCGAAACCTCAAGGGTTATGGCATACGGAACAGCCTTTGTTTTGGTAATGATAGTTTTAATTCTCAACCTCCTTGCAAATGCATTAAGAAGGTATTTTAGTAATAAAGTAAAAACAAATTAAGTATATAATGTATAATATAGAAACCAAAGAATTAGACTTTTATTATGGAGACTTCCATGCTCTAAAGAATATATCAATGGATATTATGAGCAATGAGGTAACTGCTTTTATTGGTCCTTCAGGGTGTGGGAAGTCGACTTTTCTTCGATTATTCAATAGGATGAATGATTTAATCCCTGATATTAAAATGAGTGGAGAGATATTAATTGGGGGTAAAGATATTTATTCAAAGAATATTATGGTTGACCAATTAAGGAAAGAAGTAGGTATGGTATTCCAAAAACCCAATCCTTTCCCAAAGTCAATATTTGAGAATATAGCTTATGGGCTTAGGGTAAATGGGATAAAAGACAAGACCTTTATTGAGGAAAGAGTTGTGAAAGCTCTAAAAGATGCAGCCCTTTGGGATGAGGTTAAGGATAAATTAAAGGACTCTGCATTTGCTCTTTCAGGAGGTCAACAGCAACGACTTTGTATTGCAAGAGCCCTTGCAGTAGAGCCAAAGGTTATTCTAATGGATGAGCCTTGTTCGGCACTCGACCCAATATCGACCCTAAAGGTTGAGGAATTAATAATTGAACTAAAGAAGGAATACACAATAATTATTGTTACTCATAATATGCAACAAGCTGCCAGAGTAAGCGATAAGACTGCTTTTTTCTATCTTGGAGAATTGATAGAGTACGATTTAACCACAAAGATATTTACCAACCCTGAGGTTGAAGCTACACAAAACTATATTACAGGACGTTTTGGGTGATATATAATAGTATTGAATTAGAATTAATATAAAAGAAATAGATTATGTCAGCATTACATATAGATAATGAATTAAATAAATTAAAATACTCATTAAACCAAATGTGGGATATTGTTGAAAAACAATTAGACAAGAGTTTTATGTCAATAAGCAATTATGATTTAAGCCTTGCAAGGGGGGTATTTACAAGGGAAAAACTTGTGGATGCAATGGAATTGAAGATAGATTCAGAATGTGAAAATTTTATTGCCCTAAATAACCCTGTTGCAATTGACCTAAGACTTGCACTATCATATATCAAGATAAATAATAATTTAGAACGTATTGGCGATTTTGCAGAAGGCATTGCTGGGTTTGTAAGCAATAGTATGAGTGAGAAAATCCCAGAGGAATTGGAATCAAGTCTAAGATTAAGAGAGATGATAGCCTCTGTTATGGATATGTTCTCCTTAGCAAAAGAGGCATTGGATATGGAGGATTCTCAAATAGCAGAAAAGGTATTTGGAATAGATTATATTGTGGATGAGATAAATTCAAACAGTATAAAAGTATTAGCAAAGGCAATCAAAAGCAACCCAGATAAGGCAGAGGAATATCTTCGATTATTAACAGTAATAAGAAAGATAGAAAGAATTGGAGACAGAGTAAGTAATATTGCAGAGGAAATAGTCTTCTATCTCGATGCAAAAGTATTAAAGCATAGCACCTCACAAAAGAAATAATTATTTAGAGAAACTAAAACAAAATTAGTGATTATGGAGAATATATCTAAAATCTTGATAGTGGATGATGATGAGGATATACTTGAACTCTTATCCTTTAATCTTAAAAATAATGGTTTTGTAGTAGAGAGTGCAAGCAATGGTAGTCTTGCTATTCAAAAGGCAAGAGAGTTTTCTCCTGATTTAATACTTTTGGATATTATGATGCCAGAGATGGATGGAGTAGAGGCATGTAGTGAGATTCGCAAGATAGATAAGTTGAAATCCACAATAATAATTTTTCTTACAGCAAGGGGAGAAGATTATTCTCAATTAGCTGGCTATAGAGCTGGAGCAGATGATTATATTACTAAACCAATTAAACCTAAGCTCTTGATAGCAAAGCTAAATGCTATCTTAAATATGAAAAGAAGGGAAAACTCTCTCCCTCCTTTAAAATCCAATGAATTAAGATACGATGCTAATCTGATTTATCTAAGCACTAATGTTGCAATTAACGAGGATGCTTATTCAGTTTTAAAGAATAATATTGATGTCAAACTTACAAGAAAGGAATTTGAGCTTTTGAACTATCTAAGGAAAAAACCTTTCAAGGTAATCTCTCGAGAGCATATTCTCTCTAAGATATGGGGCTCTGACATTATAGTAGGCGAAAGAACCATTGATGTACATATTAGCAAGATTAGAGATAAAACAGGCTTGGACAATATAAAAACAATAAAAGGGATAGGTTATAGATACGAGTCTTAATAAACCACTTAAGCATAATTAACCCATACCTAATTAACATTTCTCATAACAAAACTAACTCTTAGATCTATTTTCCTATCTCTTAGATCTAATTTTCTATATCTAAGAGTTATTTTTCCATCTCTTAGATCTATTTTCTTATAATAGAACTCTCTTTATTTATAAAGGATTTGTTTGGTATTATTAATTCATTCTATCTTATTATAGATAAAATCTTTAAACTAAATTGGGGGTTTGGGTGTTTATATAGCAAGATTCAGAATATAAACCAAATAATTAGATTTAATATGTTTAATGAATATAACCCAATTAATAAGTTAATGTTTCAGGTTATCGATAATCATGGGAAGATTATTGATAAGAAATTAATGCCTAAAGTTACTGATGAAAGAGTGCTTAAGGCTTATAAGGATATGCTTTTTGCTCGCACAGCCGATTTGCAGATTGTTTCATATCAACGTCAAGGTAGGATTTTTACCTATCCGCCAAACTATGGTCAAGAGGCTATCTCAGGAGCCACTGCAGTTATTATTGAAGAAAAGGATTGGCTTGTGCCAGCTTTTAGAGAAATGGGTGCAATGTTGGCAAAGGGAGTTACACTTAAAGAATTATTCCTTTTGTTTATGGGATATGAAGATGGTAATGCATACAAGAATGCAAATAAGGTCTTGCCTATTAGTGTACCTATTGCTTCTCAATTACTCCATGCATCTGGTATTGGATACGAGATTAAGTATAATAAGAAAAAGGAATTAGTTTATGCCTTTGTTGGAGATGGTGGTACATCGGAAGGAGATTTCCATGAGGCTGTGAATTTTGCAGGAGTATGGAAGGTACCAGTGATATTTATTATTCAAAACAACCAATATGGAATTTCAACTCCAACAAGAATGCAAACAGCATCTGAAAGTTTAGCTATAAAATCAATAGCTTATGGAGTAAAAGGAATTCAGGTTGACGGTAATGATTTCTTTGCAATGCTAAGAGCTCTTGAAGAAGCTAAAAAGGTTTGTGAGAATGGCGATGGACCAGTATTAATTGAAGCAGTAACCTATCGTAAGGGAGCTCATACAACAAGCGATGACCCAACAAAGTATAGAACAAAAGAAGAGGAAGAAGAGTGGGATAAGAAAGACCCATTGAAGAGATTAAAGCAATATCTAATTGATAAGAAACTTTGGTCAGATAAGGAAGAAGAAAAGATAATTGAAGACTTTAAGAAAGAGGTTGACAGACAATTTATAGAAGCTGAGAATTATTCAGAATATAAGGCTGAGGATATATTTAAGTATATGTATGCTGAAATGCCTCAAGAGCTAAAAGACCAAGAGCATAGACTAAAGGAGTTCTATCGTTGGAAAGAAGAAAGAGTTTCACAAACCATTAAGAAGTAATAGTTATGAAAGTAATGAATATGGTGGGTGCTATTAATGATGCACTCGATATAAAATTAAAAGAAGATAAGAATGTAATAGTTTTCGGAGAGGATGTTGGAGTTGAAGGAGGAGTATTTAGAGTAACAGAAAATCTTCAAAAGAAATACGGAGCAGAAAGAGTTTTTGACTCCCCACTTGCTGAAAGTGGTATTGTTGGAACAGCAATAGGTATGTCAGTAGCTGGTCTTAGACCAGTTGTTGAGATGCAGTTTTGTGGTTTTATTTACCCAGCAATGAATCAAATCATAAGCCATGCCTCAAGAATGAGAAATCGAACACGTGGTAAGCTTGAAACCCCAATGGTAATTAGAATGCCTTATGGTGGAGGTATTAATGCACTGGAGCATCATAGCGAAAGCATGGAAGCCTTATTTGGGCATATACCAGGATTAAAAGTTATTTCTCCTTCTACTCCTCATGATGCTAAGGGAATGCTTATTGCTGCAATTGAAAGCAATGATACAATTCTTTATATGGAGCCAAAGAGAATTTATAGAGCAATTAAGCAAGAGGTAAGTGAGGAAAAATTTACCATAGAGCTTGGAAAGGCTAATGTAATAACTCAAGGAAGCGATGTAACAATTGTTAGCTTTGGAGCAATGATTAGAGAGGTTCAAAAGGCTATGGTTATGGCAAAAGAACAAGGAATTAGTGTTGAGTTAATTGACTTAAGAAGCATTTATCCAATAGATAGAGAGACTATTAGAAACTCTGTTAAGAAGACAGGTAGAATAATAACCGTTACTGAAGGACCAAAGAGCTTTGGATTGGGAGCAGAGATTGCACAAATTGCAATTGAAGAAGCCTTCCTTCATCTTGAAGCACCTCCTGCAAGGGTTTCTGGTTACGATGTGATTGTACCTCTTCCGAAGGGAGAACATCACTATATGCAAGATGCATACAAAATACTTTATGAAATTGAGAAAATCGTTAAATACTAAGGCAATATGAGATATATATTTAAATTTCCTGATATAGGAGAAGGTCTTGAAGAAGGTGTAATTATTCAATGGCACGTAGATAAGGGTCAAAAGGTAAAGATGGGTGAAAGCTTGGTAACAATGGAAACTGATAAGGTTGTTACAGAAATTCCTTCCCCAAGAGATGGAGTTATTGCTGCAAGATATGGTAGCGAAGGCGAAACAATTAGAGTTGGAGCTGCCCTTGTGGAAATAGAATTAGATGGAGATGAGGTAGCAATAAACCAAGTAGAAGATAAACCAAAGGCTGAGGCTGTTGAGGAAGAAGGAGCTGGTGTTGTAGGAACTTTAGAGGTTGCTGGTAATGATTTCGTTTTGACTGCAAGCAAGGAAGGAGTTAGTGAAGAAAAAGAAACCAAGTCAAGACAATCAAAAGCACTCGCTACCCCTGTTGCAAGAGCAATGGCTAAGGAGATGGGTATTGATATTAATTTGGTAAGAGGCACTGGTCCTGCTCAAAGAGTTATGAAGAATGATATTCTAAACTTCTCTAAGCAAGACTCTAAACCTACTGTTTCAAAACCTTTAGCAAGTGATAATCTATTAGAAGAAAGACTTGAAATAGAACCATTATCTCAAATCCGTAAGACTATTGCTAAGAATATGATTCAAAGCAAGCATAATGCTGCTCATATGACAGTATTTGAAGAGGTAGAGATATCTGAATTGGATAGGATTAGAAAGAAATACAAAGACTATTTCAAGGATGAGAATATTAGAATAACCTATCTTGCTTTTATAGTTAAGGCAGTTGCTTTAGCTTTAAAGAAACATAAATCACTGAATGCAGAGATGGATATGGATAAGGGAGTGATGATTTATAAGAAGTATTATAATATTGGAATAGCTGCTGATACAGAAAAAGGCTTAGTAGTACCGGTAATTAAGAATGCTGATAAGTTAAGCGTTAAGGAGATTGCTTTGGAAATACAAGTTCTTGCAGATAAGGCAAGAGATGGAAAACTTAGTATGGATGATATGAAAGACGGAACATTTACAATAACAAGCTATGGTAGTATTGGAGGATTATTTGCAGTTCCAGTGATTAATTATCCTCAGGCAGGAATACTTGGAATAGGTAGAATTAGTAAACAACCAATAGTTAAGGATGATAAATTAGATATTGGGCTTATGCTTCCACTTTCTTTAAGTGTTGACCATAGAATTGCAGACGGTGGAGAGACTTCCAGATTCCTAAATAGGGTTATGAGTTATTTGAATGAGCCTGTTGGCTTATTAATAGATTAAAATTAAGGAGGAAAAGATTATGTATGATTTAATAATAATAGGTTCAGGTCCTGCAGGCTATGTAGCAGCAATTAGAGCAGCACAGCTTGGAATGAAAACAGCAATAATTGAAAAGGATAGAATAGGGGGGATGTGTTTAAATTGGGGATGTATTCCTTCTAAGTCAATATTGGAGAGTGTTAAATTATTTGATAAGATAAAGAAAGATGCTTCGAAGTATGGTATTGAAGGAATTGAAAAAGGAGATATTGGTTTCAATTGGAATAAGGCAATAAAGAGAGCTGATTTGAATGTTAAGAAACTTACCTCTGGAATAGAATACTTATTAAAGAAAAATGGAGCTGAGATTATTACTGGTTCTGCAAAGATAATTGATAAGAATACAGTTTCGGTTGAAAACAGACATTTGGAGGCTAAGAATATAATTATTGCAATAGGCTCTACTTCCACAAGGATAGAGTCGAATGTTGATGGTTTGGTTGTTGAACCAATGGATGTTTTCAAGGAAAGAGAATTGCCTGAGAACATAGTGGTATATGGAGAAGGACCTGTTGCAATTGAACTTGCTCAAGCTTATTCTTTAATGGGAAAGAAAGTATCAATTCTTTTAGAAACCAATACTTTTATGCCATTAGCTGATGATTATCTTAGCAATTATATTCAAACAAAACTGAAGAAAGATAAGATTAAGATTATCAATAATAGCAGTGATATTTCCATTAAGGATAATTATAAGGATGGAATCTTAAGGGTAAATGATGAGGAAATTCCTTGTGAATTAATTATAAATGCAAGAAATAGAAGAGCAAATTCATTAGATAGTGATATAGAATTTGAGTTGGATAATGGATTTATTAAGGTGGATGATAATCTTCAAACATCAATAGAAGGAATTTATGCTATTGGAGATGTAAATGGTAGAAGCCATTTTGCTCATATTGCTTCTGCTGAAGGTTTATTTGTTGTGAATATGCTAAATGGAGTAAAGGAAAAGCTCGACTTAAGCAAGTTCCCAATGAATATGTATTCTCAACCTGAGGCTGCACAGATTGGTAAAACTGAAAATGAATTAAAGTCAATGGGTGTTGATTATAAAATTAGTGAGTTCCCACTTTCTGCTAATGGAAAAGCATTAACTGAGAATTCAAATGAGGGCTTTATACGCATTCTTTCAGAAAACAAATATGGAGAAGTTATGGGCGTGCAGATTGTTGCTAATAATGCAACCGATATGATAAACGAGGCTTCTGCTTATATGCAGTTGGAGTCCACAGTTTACGATATTGCAAAAACAGTACATACTCATCCAACAGTTTCCGAAGTGTTTATGGAAGCAGGATTTGAAGCTGTTGACCATGCTATTCACAAATAATCCCCTGACTGACATGAGTACTCAACCTGTATTATACGCTTATAACTTGCCAGACTACACAATATTTGAATCTCCAAAGGATTTCGACTACTATATTGGAGAACCTGATAATATATATATTGTACTAGGAAGGTCAAATAATATTGAAGGGGCAATAAATTGTGAGAATGTAAAGAAAGATGGAATAATTACCCTAAAGCGTCCCTCAGGTGGAGAGTCTGTTATCCTTAGCCCTAATATGCTGATATTCTCATTTAAACAAAAGAGTGACAAGATTCAAAACCCTGTCAAGCTCTTTAAATTAATCAACTCAAAACTAATTGAGAATTTCAGCAAATTGGGGATAGAGAACTTGTATTCAAAAGGAATATCCGACCTAAGCATAGGAGAGAAGAAGATTATGGGTTCATCTATGTTTACCAAGAATAAAACAATATTCTACCATGGAGTTTTGAATATTTCAGAAGATGTGGAGCTAATAGAGAAATACCTAAAACACCCATCAAAAGAACCAGACTACAGAAAGAAACGCTCCCACCGAGAATTTGTATCCTCCCTCCAAAGAGAAGGCAACAACCTAACCAAAGCCCAACTAACCAAAGCAATAGAAACATCTATTTTGCAGATAAAGGAAGAATTAAACTCGTAGGAGGCTGTCTTAAATATAATGTTTCAATGCAGCCTCTAATAATAAATCCATTGCATACGCCCTAATTTAAATGATTAAAGGATTTAGATGTTCTAAGATTTCCATATATTGTATTTTGTAATCAATAATACAACAAATCCTGCCCTAAAATGCAAATGCTACTACCCAAAAAAAGCCTTTTTTATAGGCAAAAAAAGCCTATTTCTACCCTAAAAAAAGGCTTTTTTACCCCCAAAAATAGCCTGTTTTGATATGAGAATAGCCTATTTTGGGGTTAGGAATAGGCTATTTTAGGGCTCTA
>WARP01001723.1_pt1 | contig 16732 bp, 15 predicted proteins | sample 4769151 | NCBI WGS metagenome assembly WARP01 (sample SAMN08893023, study PRJNA449175) | gut metagenome | isolation source: rumen sample fed with dry roughage | host: cow | place: India: Nagpur | collected 2016 | reverse complement strand
GCACTACATTAAAGAACATGGGGTACATCCATTATACGAGATATTCGAGCTTATGTCTATATAATATATGTAATTATTAATTAATCTCCAAATTTTTCCTTTGCTTTTCATCCAAAATTCTAGGGCCTAGCAGTATGCGAACTTTGAGTAAAGATTTATCTTGAAAAGAAAGTTTAATTTTGCAATAAGTAATATTGCTTTGCTAGAATGTTCCTTCCAATCTACTGAAGCATCGCAAAGTTAATGATTTGTATGACTTTAATCATACAAATAGGTCTATAAAAGTTTTGAGTTATCTATTGATTGGGAAAAAGATGAGAATTTCATACAAGATATCAATTACATTAACGACCTACAATGGTTTCCAATTTATTATAGAACAACTTAAATCTATTCTAAATCAGTCTCGACAACCTGATGAAGTTGTAATCTGTGATGACGGCTCATCTGACGATACTTTAGAGAAAGTAAATCGCTTTATTCTAGAGTATTCATTATCTGATACGTGGATTTGTTATCGGAACGAGAAAAACTTGGGGTACGTCGAAAACTTTCTTAGCTGTGCGCAGAAATGTACAGGCGACATTATTTTTTTCTGTGATCAAGATGATGTGTGGGCACAGGATAAGATTGAGACCATAGAAAAGGTGTATCTTAAGCACAATCCTTCTGCTGTGGTATCAACATATAACATGATCAATTCAGAAGGAAACCCTCATATAACTCTCTATTCTTTATATAAGAGTATGCCTAGTTTGATTCCCTTGAGAAAAATATCCCCTTCAACATATCTACGGCTACTTTGTAGTTCAGGAAAAGCATTAAGTTTCAAGCGAGAAATGCTTGAAGAGATTATTCAAAAGGTTCATACATACAATCTTACATATGATACTCCCATAGGAGCTATTGCACTATTCCGTGATGGATTCTATCTATTACATAAACCATTGGTTAAATTTAGAGTGCATACTGCTAATACCTCTGCCCCTTCAACCAAGCTGTCACATCGTACTGCAGACGTTGGTCACCTAATTACAAGCGTTCAACATATCTTAAAGATGCATGGTTTTGTGTATGAAGAATACCGATCAAAACTCTCCAAATCTGAAGAGAGAAATCTTAAGAAATCAATTAGGATGCAAGAAATAAACTTGTATTCTTTGCAGCACGATAAGATTGATAAGGCATTTATTAGAAATAATTTGACTTTTAATCCTCTTGTGAATAAGATGTTTTCCTTGGTACTTGTATTGTATGGTATAAAGAACTTGAGAAAATGATTGTCTGAGGAATAGTAATGAAAGGTATCATACTTGCCGGCGGAGCCGGCACCCGTCTCTATCCCTTGACCATGGTGACGAGCAAGCAGCTACTTCCCATCTATGACAAGCCGATGATCTACTATCCGCTGTCCACCCTGATGCTTGCCGGCATCAAGGACATTCTTATCATCTCCACCCGCGATGATACTCCCCGTTTTAAGCACTTATTGGGCGACGGAAGTCAGTTCGGCATCAACCTCTCCTACAAAGTTCAACCATCTCCGGACGGACTTGCCCAAGCCTTTTTACTGGGTGAAAAGTTCATTGGTTCGGATACTTGTGCCATGGTATTGGGGGACAATATCTTCTACGGAAACGGCTTTACCCCCCTGCTGAGAAAGGCAGTCGCTGATGCCGAACAAGGAAAGGCAACCGTGTTCGGTTACTATGTTACTGATCCAGAACGCTTCGGGGTTGTCGAGTTTGATGGTTTAGGCACCGTGGTTTCGGTTGAAGAGAAGCCCAAGCAGCCGAAGAGCAACTATGCAATCACCGGCCTGTACTTCTACGACAACCGGGTGGTTCAGCTTGCCGAGCAGGTCAAGCCTTCCGACCGCGGGGAGCTTGAGATCACCGACCTGAACAGGCTCTACCTGGAAGCTGGGGACCTGAAGGTGCAGCTGCTTGGTCGTGGTTTCGCTTGGCTCGATACCGGTACGATGGACAGCTTGGTGGATGCTGCAGACTTCGTACGCATGATCGAGAAGCGGCAGGGTATAAAGATTTCCGCCCCCGAAGAGATAGCCTTCCGCAACGGATGGATATCCCGGGAGAAGTTGCTGGAGAGTGCCTCCCGTTATGGCAAGAGTCCCTACGGGGAACACCTGAAAAGGGTTGCCGAAGGAAGGATTCAATACTAAGATGCAGGCATGACGATACTCATTACTGGTGCTCATGGCCAGCTAGGAAATGAATTACAAAAAATACTAGAGGAAGCAACCTCCGAGAGGGGGAAGCTTCCTCTTTTTTATGCTCGAAGCAGGATAATTGCGGTCGACGTCGACGAGCTGGACATCACCTGCTCCGATGCTGTTAACTCATTTTTTACTCAGCACAAACCGAACCTTGTCTTCAATTGTGCCGCCATGACCAACGTGGACGGCTGCGAAGGCAACGAGGATGCGGCATATCTTGTGAATGCCGTCGGGCCCAAAAATCTTGCCCTCGCCTGCGAGAGGCATGGTGTGCGTCTGATGCACATTTCCACCGACTATGTATTCGACGGCCTGGGCACAAGACCCTACGTGGAAACTGATAAGCCTAGACCCAACACCGCCTATGGGCGGAGCAAGCTTGCAGGTGAGCAGTTCGTCCTCGCCTCCTGCAGGAACAGTTGCGTCTGCCGCACCGCATGGCTATACGGCTATATAGGCAACAACTTTGTCAAGACTATGCTTCGGCTTGCTAGGGAGAAGGGGTCTTTGACAGTGGTGGACGACCAGGTGGGCAACCCCACCAGCGCCGTGGACCTCGCCTGGCAGCTGGTGTTGCTTGCGGCATCAGAGGAGACCGGCATCTTCCACTGCACTTGCAACGGGGATGCGGTGAGCTGGAATGCATTTGCCACAAGGATTGTGGAGAAGGCCGGACTCGGTGTGGAGGTGAAAGCCTGCACTACGGCCGAGTTTCTCCGGCCTGCCAAACGACCGGCTTACTCGGCGCTCGAGAACAGACACCTGAGGGAAACGATAGGGGATAGCATGCGTAATTGGAAGGAGGCGCTGGACAGCTTCCTTGTGCACTACCTTGAACAGGAGAGACAGCAATGAGCAAGACCTACCTGGTTACCGGAGGGGCCGGCTTCATCGGCTCGAACTTCATCCACTACCTGCTGAAAAAGCATCAGGACATTCTTATTGTCAACGTGGACAAGCTGACCTATGCAGGAAACCTAGAAAACCTGAAGTCGGTAATGGACGACAAGCGGCACGTATTCGTGCAGGCCGACATCTGCGATGCAGAGGCCATGCAAAGACTGTTTGAAGAGTGCACCATAGACTATGTGGTGAACTTTGCTGCAGAGAGCCATGTCGACCGCTCCATCACCGATCCGGACGTATTCGTCAGGACGAACGTCATGGGCACGCTGAACCTGCTGAACATTGCCAAGGCGGCATGGAAGACAGGTGATGACACTTACCGCGAGGGGGTGAAGTTCCAGCAAGTCTCCACCGACGAAGTGTACGGGTCTCTTGGCCCCGAGGGATTTTTCACCGAGATTACCCCGCTTGATCCGCACAGCCCGTACTCGGCGAGCAAGACCTCGGCCGACCTATTCGTGAAGGCGTACGCCGACACCTACAAGCTTCCGGTGACCATAACCCGCTGCTCGAACAACTACGGACCATACCAGTTCCCCGAGAAGCTCATCCCGCTGATGATCAACAACTGCCTGAACAAGAAGAGCCTTCCGGTATACGGGGACGGGATGCAGATCCGCGACTGGCTGTATGTGGAGGACCACTGTAAGGCCATCGACTTGGTCCTCCAGAAGGGAAGGACTGGAGAGGTGTACAACGTAGGAGGCCACAACGAGCAGCCCAACATAGCCATCGTGAAGAGCATCATCGCATATGTGTCTGAAAAAGTGGACCCGGGCATAGACGAGAGCCTGATCAAGCACGTTACCGACCGCAAGGGGCACGACAGGCGCTATGGCATAGACCCGAGCAAGATCCGCGAGGAGCTTGGGTGGGAGCCTGAGACGATGTTCGCCGAGGGGATCGGGAAGACCATCGACTGGTACCTGGAGAACCAACAGTGGATGGAGCACGTGACAAGTGGCTCCTACCAGAACTACTACCAAGAGATGTACGCAAACAGATAGGCAAAGAGGAAAGCAGGTGGGACAATTCACATTCACCAAGACTGATATTGAAGGAGTGCTAATCATCGAGCCGAGGGTGTTCGGCGATGAGCGGGGCTACTTCATGGAGACGTACAACAAGGCCAACTTCTACAAGGCCGGCATCACGTGCGACTTCGTGCAGGACAACGAGAGCAAGTCCAGAAAGGGCGTGCTTAGGGGACTTCATTTCCAGAAGCAGTTCCCCCAGGCCAAGCTGGTACGGGTGACCAAGGGAGTGGTCTACGACGTTGCGGTGGATCTGAGGAAGGAAAGCCCCATGTATGGAAAATATGTGGGAGTAATCCTTTCGGCAGAAAAGAAGAACATGTTCTTCATCCCCCGGGGCTTCGCTCATGGCTTTCTGGTGCTCTCAGAAGAGGCCGAGTTCACCTACAAGTGCGACGAGTTCTATCATCCAGAGGATGAGGGAGGCATCAGGTGGGATGATCCGAGCATTGGGATTGAGTGGCCCGAGATTGGAGTTCCGTATTGTATGAGTGAGAAGGACAAGGCTTTATTCCCTTGGATGGGAAGAAATGAAGACTAATATATCTATTGCATATATAGATTTTGGTGATCGATTTGATCCAAATGGAACGAGTGGGATTGAGAGAAAGAAGCTTTCTCAAATTTATGAACTTGAAAAACTTGGTCGTGTAAAGCGATTGGCATTCTATCCAAAACGAAAAAAAAGTTTGCTTGGAAATATTTCAAGAACACTTCCTTTCTTTCCAAGTACTTTTTTCTTTACATACGATGAGAAACAACTTGCTGGCCTGGATGTTGTTTATTTCAGGAAACCCGCATACATAGATAGATATACAATTAAGTTATTGAAAGATATAAAAAAGCAAAGTCCGAGATGTTTGATTCTCTTCGAGATCCCCACATATCCCTATGACAAAGAAAAGATAGGATTAGGTAAATATCCTTTGTTGTTGAAGGATCGTTGGAATAGAAGAAAGCTACAAAGATTTGTCGATAGGATCATTGTTGTAGCCTCTGATGAGCCGGTAATTTTTTCCATACCTGCAATAAAGATTCTTAATGGTATTGATTTTTTAAAGACGAGCTTGCGAAAAATTTCTTTTTCAACTGATGATAGTATACATGCGATTTTTGTAGGCAATTTTGAGCATTGGCATGGACTTGATAGGATAGTTGAAGGAATGAAGCGTTATTACAATAATTCGTCTAACAATCGGTCTGTTATTTTGCATGTAGTTGGGCCAACAGAGAATGCTTTTGTAATTGATTCGGAAACAGAGAGGTTGATATCCAATGGAAATATTCATTTCTATGGATCCTTGCCATACAGCGAGGTAGAGAAAGTATATGACAAAGTTTCCTTGGCCTGTGAAGCATTTGGAGTACATCGACGATCTCCTGGACAACTTAGTAGCTCAATTAAATCTCGGGAATACGGTGCAAAGGGTTTGCCGATCATTAGCGAAAGTAAAATTGATTATATTCCTCTAAACTATCCATATTTCTTGAAAGTTAGCGAAGATGAATCTCCTATCGATATTGAATCAATAATAAAATTCCATGATGATGTATACTCTGTTGAGGTGCAGTCTGTTGCGGCTGAGATTAGAAATTTTGCTGAGAGCAGGTGTTCTTCTGAGGCAATGATGAAACCTGTACTTGAATTTTGCAAATCAATGTTTTCAAATTTCAAGACAAATCCTCAAGAAGTGAGATAGATTGACCAATAATGGCATATTCAGAGGGATTGTATGATTAAAAGTGATTTGATTAGAAAAATTCAGAATTTTGATTTGGATATTGGAGTCATCGGCCTCGGTTACGTCGGTCTCCCCCTAGCCGTTGAGAAAGCCAAAGCAGGATTCAAGACCACCGGCTTCGATGTCCAGCAGAAGAAAGTCGACATGGTGAACCAAGGCATCAACTATATCGGCGATGTGGTGCAGGAAGACCTTGCTGCTTTGGTAAAATCAGGAATGCTTCGAGCCACCAGCGATTTCTCTTTTGTCGGTGAGTGTGATTTTATTGCTATCTGCGTTCCTACTCCTTTGGATGAACACCAACAGCCGGATATCTCCTATGTCCGGGATTCTGTCATTGAGATATCCAAGTACCTTAAAAAAAAATCAATCGTTGTTCTTGAATCAACTACATATCCCGGTACCACCGAGGAATTGGTAAAGCCTTTGCTGGAGAAAGGTTCCGGTCTTGTTTGTGGAGAGGATTTCTATCTTGGCTTCTCTCCCGAACGGGTTGATCCGGGCAACCTCATCTACAAGACAAAGAACACACCCAAGGTTGTCGGAGGCATCGGAAAGGATGCCACTGAAGTTATTGCCACCGTCTACCGTGCTGTACTCTCCAGTGATATCTATGAGGTATCCAGCCCGGCAATAGCCGAGATGGAGAAAATTCTGGAGAACACCTACCGTAATGTGAACATCGGGCTGGTGAACGAGCTTGCAAAGCTCTGCCACGAGATGGGCATCAGCATCTGGGAAGTCATCGATGCGGCGAAGACCAAGCCCTATGGGTTCCAGGCCTTCTATCCCGGCCCGGGGCTTGGAGGCCACTGCATCCCCCTCGACCCCTACTATCTCTCCTGGAAGGCGAGGGAGTACGGGTTCCACACCTCGATGATCGAGAGCTCGATGATGATCAACGACCGTATGCCCGAGTATACGGTGGAGCGCGCCTCCAAGATTCTGAACAGGTTCAGGAAAGCCCTCAACGGATCGAAGGTATTGGTGTTGGGTGTAGCCTACAAGCAGGATATCGACGACTACCGCGAGAGTCCGGCTCTGAAGGTCATCGAGATACTGGAGAGGCAAGGGGCGGAAGTGACCTACTACGACCCTTGGGTGGCTGAGTACCGGTACAAGGGAAGGGCGGTGCAGGGTTTGAAGGAACTTACGAAGGAGACTCTGCAAGAGTCCGATTTGGTCATGGTCACTGCGGCGCACAGCAATGTGGATTATGGCTTTGTACAGCAGCATGCAAAAGTAATTTTCGACACCAAGAACGTGATGAAGGCAATCAAGAACCGCGACAACATAGAGGTGCTGTGATGAGATATGCATTGATCGGCTGTGGGAGAATCTCCCCGAACCATCTGGCGGCAGCCCAAGCAAACAGGCTGGAAATTGTGGGATTGTGCGACATCGATGCAGCGATGCTTGAAGACAAGATTCTTAAGTTCAAACTGGATGCCACCAAGGTTGCACAGTACCATGACTACCTCCTGATGCTCGATGAACAGAAGCCCGAACTGGTCTCCATCTGCACCGAGAGCGGAAAGCATGCCGCCATCGCCTTGGACTGTATCAGGCGAGGCATAAACATCATTGTAGAGAAACCGATTGCCCTCTCCATCGAGGATGCAGATGCAATAATTGAGGAAGCAAGAAAGCATAACGTCAAGGTCTGTGCATGCCATCAGAACCGCTTCAACAAGTCGGTGGTGAAGATACGCGAGGCAATGGACCAGCGGCGTTTCGGCCGCCTGTTCTACGGTACTGCCCACATCCGCTGGAACCGCGGACATGAGTACTACGACCGTGCTTCTTGGCGTGGCACCTGGGAGCAGGACGGAGGTGCGCTGATGAACCAGTGCATCCACAACATAGACCTCTTGAGGTGGATGATGGGAAACGAGGTGACCGAGGTATTCGCCTACACCGACAAGCTCAACCATCCCTACATCGAGGCAGAAGACCTGGGTATCGCACTCATCCGGTTCGCCAACGGCTCCTACGGCATCATCGAAGGAACCACGGACATCTATCCCAAGAACCTGGAGGAAACGCTCTACCTGTTCGGCGAGAAGGGCACGGTGAAGGCCGGGGGCCAGTCGGTGAACATCATCGAGGAGTGGCGGTTCGCCGATATGCTCGACGACGCCGATGAGGTGAAAGCCACCTACCACGAGAATCCGCCGAACGTGTACGGCTTCGGCCACACCCCCTTATTCGCAGATGTAATCGATGCAATCAGGACTGATCGGCAGCCGAAGGTGACAGCCGAGGACGGCAAACGTGCCCTGGAACTGGTACTGGCTATATACAAGTCAGCTGCCGAGGGAAGGCCGGTGAAGCTTCCCTTGGCCAAGTGTGCAACCACTGATTTTACCGGGAGGTTCTCCTGATGGACGAATGGTATGTGCATCCCTCATCCTACGTGGATGACAACGTGACCATAGGGAAGGGAACCAAGATCTGGCATTTCTGCCACATCCAAAGTGGTGCAACCATTGGGGAGAGTTGCTCACTGGGGCAGAACGTGAACGTCTCCAACAATGTGACAATCGGCAACGGGTGCAAGATCCAGAACAACGTAAGCCTGTACGAGGGTGTGACGCTGGAGGACCATGTGTTCTGCGGGCCCTCATGCGTGTTCACCAACGACCTGACCCCCAGGGCGAAGTATCCCAAGGGGAGGGCCGGCTATCTGAAGACGCTGGTAAAGGAAGGATCTTCCATTGGGGCTAATGCAACCATCGTCTGTGGGATCACCATCGGAAGATGGGCACTTATAGGAAGCGGGGCGGTGGTGACCAAGGATGTCCCCGATCATGCCCTGATGGTGGGGGTTCCCGCCAAGCAGAAGGGTTGGGCCTGCGAATGCGGCTCAATTCTGGAAGGAGATCTTCACTGCAAGAGCTGCGGTCGACAGTATGAGCAGGATGAAAGCGGGCTTGTTGAAAGTAAGAGGGATTGAACATGGAATTTCGTGATCTGAAGAAGCAGTACCAGGTACTCAAGGAACGGATGGACAAGGCCGTCATCGAGGTGATGACCGATTGCAACTTCATCAGCGGCAGGCAGGTGAAGGAGCTGGAGGAGAAGCTTGCATCGTATGTGGGTATGAAGCACTGCATCAGCTGCGGCAACGGAACCGACGCCCTGACGATGATGCTGATGGCTTGGGGCATCGGACCCGGTGATACGGTTTTCGTTCCCGACTTCACCTTCTTCGCAACCGGTGAGGTCGTCTCCTTCGAGGGTGCGACGCCGGTGTTCGTCGATGTCGATCCCGATACCTTCAACATGGATCCCGTAAGTCTTGAGAAGGCCATTCTTGCCGTCAAGGCTGAAGGAAAGCTGATTCCAAGGGTTGTAATTCCCGTCGATTTGTTTGGCCTTCCCGCTGACTATGACCGCATCAATGAGATTGCACACCGGTACGGCATGAAGGTGTTGGAGGATGCAGCACAGGGCTTTGGAGGAATGTACAAGGGCCGGAGGGCAGGATCGCTCGGCGATGCTGCAACCACCTCATTCTTCCCTGCAAAGCCATTGGGATGTTATGGTGATGGGGGAGCGATCTTCACCAATGATGATCAAGAGGCTGAGTACCTGCGTTCGATTGCAGTGCACGGCAAGGGTTCCTTCAAGTACGACAATGTGCGAATCGGCTGGAACTCACGCCTTGATACCATGCAGGCTGCAATCCTGTTGGTGAAGTTAGACGCCTTTCAAGAATATGAGCTTGAGGATGTGAAAAAGGTGGCTTCCTGGTACACAACAGCCTTGAAGGACAAGGTGAAGACTCCTGTTGTCCCTGAGGGATGTTATTCAAGCTGGGCGCAGTACACCATCCAAGTGAAAAATGAAGAAGAACGTACTGCCTTGCAGCAAAAGCTCAAGGAACAGGGTATCCCCACCATGGTGTATTATCCCAAGCCGATACATGAGCAGACTGCATATAAAGACCTGAAGCATTATATTGAATGTCCGGTGACTGAAAGATTGTGTAAAACTGTTCTTTCGTTGCCGCTTGATGGGTATAAGCAAGAGACTGAGATTCATTCAATTTGTAATTCCATAAAAGGCTGGCAACCAATTTCTTAGTAGACAAATAAAGGGAAATATGAAGGATAGCGAAAAAAAGAAATTATTACTTATTACAGATAATTATCCCTTTGGGCTTGGAGACTCATTTCTTTTTACTGAGATTGAATTTCTTCTTGAATATTTTTCAATAACGGTTATCTCGACAAATACTCATTCTGAAATATCATCTGAATATACTCATAATTTTAGTATTTACAGAATTAATAAAGATTTGAGAACTCTAGAAGCGTTAAAATATGCTGTTCAATGTTTTTTAAAAAAGGAATTTTATAATGAAATTAAGCAATTATCTAAAAAATCATGGCATCTTGGGAGTGTTCTTTTTCATATAATAACAACATTCTCGAAGTCCTTAAAATTTGCGGATGAAATAAGAAAACTTGATATTATTATCAAACAAGACATCATTTATTGCTATTGGCACAACTATAAAGTGCTTGGCGTTGGTTTTTTAGTATCTGACCTTCAAAAATCCAAAATTCCAATTGTATCTCGTATTCATGGGTATGATTTGTATAATGAGAGAACGAAATGTAAACAGCAACTATTCAAACATGCAATGGATAAATATCTCTCAATGTTGTTCTTTGTAAGCGAATACGGATATACCTACTATAAAAGGGAATTTGGTTTCATACCAACTTGTGAATACAAGGTATCTCGGCTTGGTGTTCATGGAGGTGATAGGCTGACCAAGATGTCTGAGCAATATGATTTGTCTTTAATAAGTGTATCTAGTGCGATTCCGCTTAAGAGAATCGAGCTGATTGTGTTAAGCCTAGAATTAGTAACCGATTATTCTATTAGATGGGTTCATTTTGGTGATGGAAATAGTCTAAGTGTAATCAAGGAATTATCTGATAGAAAACTCAAATCAAAAGCAAATATTACTTATATCTTTATGGGACACACCTCGAATCATGGAATTCATGATTTTTATAAAGCTGAAGGAATTGATGTTTTTATTACTACTTCATCTACTGAAGGGATTCCTGTCTCAATACAGGAAGCTTTTTCATATGGAGTACCGGTGATTGGCACAAGAGTAGGAGGTATCCCCGAAATGATTGATGAAGGAGTAAATGGATTATTGATATCGGAGAACCCTTGTCCTCAAGAAGTAAAAGGAGCGATTGATAGAATGTTTCAGCTTAAGAACACTGATTACTTTTATCAAATGAAACAGAACGCATTTTTAACTTGGAGTGAGCGGTTTGATGCTGAGCGGAATTATAGAATTTTCGCAGAAAATCTTTATGAACTCGCTTTAGCTAGATAATTTGAAATATTTAGGGAGATTTCGATAATGAGTGGGTTAATATCTGTTATTGTACCAGTCTATAATGCAGAGGTATCCCTTAGAAGATGCGTTAATAGTATCCTCGCCCAAACGTATCGAAATTTGCAAGTTATCCTAGTTAATGATGGTTCAACTGATTCCAGCCTACAAATCTGTGAAGAGTATATGAGTATTGATTCGAGAGTCCTCCTGCTTGATGGTTCTAATCAAGGTGTTTCAAAAGCGAGAAATAGAGGGATGGATCATGCAAAAGGTTCCTATTGGGGTTTTGTGGATTCTGATGATTGGGTAGACCCCACATATTTTGAATTGCTACATCGAGGAATGCACGAATTTCCTGGTTGTGCTCTTTCTGCAATCGGCGTTGTTTCTGAATCTTGGGTTTCATATTTACATAAACTTTGTGAAGGGAAAGAGATTTGTTCTCTTACCTATTCCCAGGCAATCGATGAGATAACGGCAAAATTTGGGTTACGGGGATATTTATGGAATAAATTATTTATTGCAACTACCGAGCGGCTCAATACTAACATAAGTGTGTGTGAGGATCTAGAGTTTGTCATACGGTATCTTTCTCAATACAGAACAAGCTTTATAAGTGTTGTGAATGCATGTGTGTATCACTATGAGCTTTCAAGACCTGATACCTATATTCGAAACCGATATGGTTTTATTCGAGCAGCTTCAGCATTTGATGCATATGATTCAATACTAGAACACATTCCAAGTGAAATGAAACAGATTCATGAAAGAATTAAGGGCCATGCAACCGAGGTTGCCTACACATTGTTGGTAGCATGGTATAGTCTCTCGAAAGCAGATCGATTGCCGCAAGCATATGAGGAAAATAACATTGCCTCAATACAACAAAGAATGCGAACAACATTTTGGTTTGGGATGAAAGAGGCAGGATTTAAAATGCGGACTGAATACCTTCTAATGAGAATGTTCCCTGCACTCTTAATAGTTTATGTTCGGATTAAATTTCAGTTAAAGAAAAGGTTGATACGTGTATGGCTTTCAAAGGTTTTGACATATACTGGTTTGGAGTAATTTATAGTAGAAGGATTGTATGAATCAACGTAAAGTCGGTGCATTGTTTTCTTATATTAATATGGCACTTCATATACTCATTGGCTTGGTGTATGTTCCTTTGTTGCTCAAATATCTCTCTGTGGAAGAGTATGGCTTGTATCAGCTGATAGGTTCGCTGGTTGCATACTTATCAATTATGGATTTTGGACTTAGTGCAACCATCACCCGTTATTATTCACAGCGCTTGGCTCTTAATGATACGAAAGGGCAGGAGAATGTACTGGCAATTGCAATGTTGATATATTTTGGAATTGGAATTTTAGTAATACTGGCAGGTATTTGGCTTTATCAATCGCTTGAGTTCTTGTATGGAGCGACACTCTCTCGAGAAGAGATCTCCTCAGCAAAAGCAATGATGGTCCTTCTGATTTTTAATGTTGCTTTAACGATTCCTTCCAATGTATTTACTGCTGCGATTACCTCACATGAGAAATTTGTTTTTCTTCGTTCTCTTTCGATTGTTCGCAATCTCATAAACCCAATCTTGGTTCTAGCCGTACTCCAATTCAGGGCAAGTGCTCTGTCTGTTGTACAAGTGCAAGTAGTATTGAATATTGCTGTAATACTTCTTTCCGTCTGGTATGCAAAACATACAATTAAGATTCGATTTCATCTTCATGCTTTTGATAAGGATCTTGTTAAATCCATGTTTGCGTTTGCCTTTTTTATTTTCTTAAATGCAATTGTAGACCAAATATATTGGAAAACAGGACAACTCATTCTAGGAGCTTTCTCAGGGACGGCTGCAGTAGCTGTATTTTCTGTTTCCTTGACGATTGTAAGATATTATATGCAATTTTCAACTTCAATAAATGGTGTTTTTCTCCCCCATCTATCTCGGTTGGCTGCTTTAGGTGATGACATGAATCAAATCAATGCCCTCTTCATTCGTGTTGGTAGGGTACAGTACATTATTCTTGGTTTGATCTTAAGTGGTTTCGTAATCTTTGGCAGAATGTTTATCCTTCTTTGGGTAGGGGCTGAGTTCTCAACTGTATATATCATCGCATTGGTGATGATGGTCCCTTTTACTATTGACCTGATTCAAAATCTTGGACTTATGGTGCTTCAAGCTAAGAATAAGCATAGTGTTCGCTCAATCGTGTATCTCATAATCGCGATATTCAATGTTGTTCTTTCAATTCCAATGGCTAAAATGTATGGTGGCTTAGGGTGTGCAATATCAACTGGCGTGTGCCTGTTCTTCGGAAATGGTGTTTTCTTGAACCTCTACTACCATAAAATAGGTATTGATATTTTTGCATTCTTCAAGGAGATTCTTAAACTATCCTTTCCGATGATGATTTCTGGAGTTCTAGGTTATGTAAGCATCTATTTGCTGCATCCTGAAGGTTGGATCTCTTTCTTTGCCTTGGTAAGTGTTTATATAGTTTTGTACTTCTTGATAGTATATGGTCTGGGGTTTAATCATTACGAAAAACAACTTGTTCATTCAGTGTTATGGCGTATTTCAAAAAAATGTATGGACTAAGCAAGATAGCTCAAATTTTTAAAACAAGTAAATAAAGGTGTTGGAGATGAGAAAGTGATAAAGGATATAGAAAAGAAGCCCTCTATTCCCATCATAATCCAAATACTGCTAATTTCATCTTTATTGCTTTTTGTATATGAAGATTTAAACAAATACCAATATTATAGGTATATAATTGCTACTATTTCGATTTCTCTACTTTTTTTCACTTTCCTTGAATTACATACTTTGCTTGTATGGCAAGAAATTTTAATTGGATGCCTGCTGATTGTTAGCCTGCTAAATTTCCGTTTTTCCTCACAACGAGGATATTCCTCTTTGATCAATAATTTCCCATTTTTTGTAATTGGGTTTTGTATAGGTTTATTGCTACGATATAGAATAATACCGAGGAAGATTATGTACATATACATGGTATTAGCTATTTTACCTTATATGTATATATTCAGATTTTTTAATTTTGAATCTATAGGTGATAATCTAAATCAGAATCGTAATCAAATTCCTATTTTATTAGTACCTGCGGTCTCATTACAGGTTCTAAATGAGGCGTTACAGGAAAGAAAGTATATTGTACTTTTTCCAAGTATTGGTGTGTTATTTGTATCTTATGCATCTAGAAGTAGAGCGGGTTTATTTTTCTCAATGGGAATAGTTGCATTAGTGCTGGTTAATAATCTCTTTTGTTGGTATCAATATTGGGATCAAAAATCTTCTGAGCAAAAGAGAAGTGCTAGATATCAACCCGTTCTGGTAGTTGTGATAATATTTATAAGTTTATTAATTTTATACGAACTATGGAATACATCTCGTTTTGTCATCGATGGATTTTCTAGTAATGGAAGAATTGAAATCTATAGAGATTTTCTTTCAGAGATTTCAGTACGTAGGTTATTATTTGGATTTCGTCCTCAAATAATGAATAAGACACATCTTCATAACTCATTTTTTACTATGATATCATATTTTGGAGTAATCTCGCTGTATATATTCTTAATAATTCCAATTGCTTTATATAGATACTTAAAGAATTCTTGGATTAAGTCTGGCCTTTTATTAGTCTGGATTATCTATTCTGGCATCGAACGAATATCCCCTTTCATCTCTGGGGATTTGATACTCATTCCTCTTTTAATGTTGGCATACCCGCCAAAAAGATTGAATATTAAATTATCAAGGATTAAGAAAAATGTATAAACCTCTCAATGTTATCATTAAGAAATCAAGCCTGCTAATTTTATCCAACGACGTTGACTACCTCTATACGCTGCGCTTGGAGACCATTGAAAGACTTCTTCAATCAGGAGCTTCCGTTGCTCTCTCTGCACCATACAACGACCGTGTTGAGTTCTTTGAGAAGTTGGGATGTACTTTTCATCCTGTTGAATTTACTCCAAGAGGGAAGAACCCTTTCTCCAATCTGGGAGTTTTGCTCAAATACTTCAGGCTGGTTAAACAGACCAAACCCGATGTTGTATTGACCTATACCATTAAGTCTAATATCTACGGTGGCTTGGTTTGTAGAATGCTTAAAGTTCCTCAAATAGCAAACATGACAGGGTTGGGCAAGGCCCTGATGGATGATAATCTCATCCAAAAAGTGGTGCTCTCGCTGCTTCGCATTGCATTCAAGAAAACTCGGACAGTATTCTTACAGAACACAAGAGACCTGCAATATTTCTTGGATCATACCATTACAACCAAAGAACAATCAGTCCTCATACCTGGCTCAGGAGTGAATCTATCACGCCATCCCTTGGAATCCTATCCTCAAGATGACGGAACAGTTCGTCTCATCTATATTGCTCGTATTATCAAGGACAAAGGCATTGAAGAGATGATGGCAGCCGCAAAAGTCATTCATCAAAAGTATCCCTTTTTTAGGTGTGATATTGCAGGTTTCATCGGCGAAGATGTGTATGAATCACAGCTAGCAGAATATTCAGCATCCGGAGCTGGAACCTATCTGGGTTTCCAAAAAGACATTCATAGTCTGATCAAGAGAAGTCATGCGGTTGTGTTACCTTCTTACCACTTGGAAGGTATTGCCAATGTTCTTCTGGAAGGAGCTTCTGCTGGGAGGCCGGTACTTTCTACCGATCATATTGGTTGTCGTGATACATTCGACGATGGAATATCGGGAATTATGTTTGCACCTCGATCGGTAGATGCTCTCATAGAAGCTCTCGAGAAGTTCATCAATCTTCCCTATGAACAGAAAATTGCAATGGGGCTAGCGGGAAGAAAGAAAGTTGAACGAGAATTTGACCGCGAGATTATTGTAAATGAGTACATGAAGGCTGTCGAAGGTATCGTAGGTAAGTAGACGATATCTCTACCCCTTGCTACTCTTTCGGGGAATCAACTTCGACTGCAGTACATGCTGGCTCTTGGAGTAGATACCGGTGTGGATCACCTGCTTCAGAAGGCTTACCCCTAGCATGCCCATCTCCTGTAAAGGCAGCTCAAAGGTAGTAATCGGAGTTTGCCAGAACTCTGAGAAATCACGGTTGTCGAAGCCGACCACCCGTACCTGGTTCGGAATGTGGATGTTCATGCTTTGCAGTGCTGAAATAGCACCGGCTGCAATATAGTCGTTGGCGCAAAATATGCCGTCAGTCTCGGGATGGTCCTTCATCAAGTGCTTAGCTGCCTCAGAGCCGTGATTAAAGTCATAGTTGCCGTAATAGGTGTCTTGTGGCATCTCAAGCTTCAGTTCTTTCACTCTCTGGGAGAACCCCTTCAGACGATCCTGTACACTCAATCGATCCTCAGGACCACAAATCATCGCGGGGTGGCGCATTCCGCAGCCGTACAAGTGCTCCGCCGCCTGAT
>WARP01000553.1_pt2 | contig 16870 bp, 13 predicted proteins | sample 4769151 | NCBI WGS metagenome assembly WARP01 (sample SAMN08893023, study PRJNA449175) | gut metagenome | isolation source: rumen sample fed with dry roughage | host: cow | place: India: Nagpur | collected 2016 | reverse complement strand
TCTTTTGCAAATGTGTATACCACACGAGCTGGTGCAACAACGTCAGTATAACCGAACGCTAATGCTTTTCCTCCAACTAATGCCTCTGCAAGAGATTCCATTCCTAAATCAGTTACTGCACGACGTGCGATGTTATTTTTGAATACGGCAACATCACATCCTTCTTTACGTAATTCGTTACGTAATTTAGTAAATGCTGCAACGCTTAGTCCTAGGTAATCAAACGCAACGATCGTCTTTGCAGAATTGATTCTTTCGACAAGAGCTGCCACTTGACTTTGTTTTTGTTCTAAGATAGAACTTTTCATTTGGCTTCCTCCTTATGTGATTTAAAATTAAAACCCTCTTATGCCAAGACAAAAGAGGGTTAAAAATAGTCATTTTTAGTCCTCGGCAAGAAATTAAGCTTACGCACTTGCTGTCTTTGGCAAATTAGATTTTGTTAATTATCCTTTTAATGATTCTTCATCAAGACGGATACCAGGTCCCATTGTTGATGATACAGTGATGTTTTTCATGTATACACCCTTAACGGTCGTTGGTTTTAGACGATTCATTGTTTGATAAATTGCTTTTGCATTGTCAGCCAATTTCTCAGCGCCGAATGATACTTTACCAATCGGTGCTTGGATGTTACCAACTTTGTCAACGCGGTACTCAATTTTACCGTTTTTGATTTCATGAACTGCTTTTGCTACGTCCATTGTAACTGTACCAGTCTTAGGGTTTGGCATTAAGCCTTTAGGACCTAAAACTCTACCTAGTTTACCTAGTTCAGCCATCATGTCTGGTGTTGCTACCATGACATCAAAATCAAAGAATCCACCAGCAATTTTAGCGATCAAGTCTGAATCACCAACATAGTCAGCGCCAGCTTGAGTAGCTTCTTTTGCTTTATCACCACGTGCAATTACTGCAACGCGTTGTGTCTTTCCGGTTCCATGAGGTAAAACGATTGCGCCACGAAGATTTTGTTCAGCCTTACGTGGGTCAATGTTTAAGCGAAAAGCAATTTCAACTGTTGCATCAAACTTCGTAGTTGATGTTTTTGCAACTAAGTCGAACGCTTCAGCAGTGCTATAACGTTTGTCTTTATTGACAAGTTTAGCCGCTTCAACGTATTTTTTTCCTCTTTTCATGTTATTTCCTCCTAAAATGTGGTCTAGCGGGATATCCTCCCACAATTTAGATGCTAGTTATCTAAATTAATGTAATTCTGTTTTAGTCTTCGACGACTACGCCCATGTTTCTAGCTGTTCCTTCAACAATATTCATTGCTGCTTCAACAGTATAAGCGTTTAAATCTGGCATTTTCATTTCAGCGACTGCACGTAATTGCTCACGTGTGATCTTAGCAACTTTAGTTTTCTTAGCATTGCTTGATCCACTTTGAATGTTTGCTGCCTTTTTAATTAAGTCACTTGCTGGTGGTGTTTTTGTTACAAATGTAAATGAACGATCATCATATACACTAATTAAAACAGGAATCATATAACCCATCTTGTCTTTTGTTGCTTCATTGAATTGAGAACAAAACGATGGAATGTTTACGCCTGCTTGCCCTAACGCTGGACCAACTGGTGGCGCTGGGTTTGCTTTCCCTGCTGCAATTTGTAATTTAACTACCTTAACGAGCTTTTTAGCCATGCGACACAACCTCCTTTAGTTTACGAGTATGTGGTCAACGGAAAACCTGAGTTGTCCTTCCACTACGGTGTATCCATACACGCCTTATGATTTTATCATTAGAGACATGAATTGTCAACACTTTAATTTGAAGATGTTGAAATTTGTTCCAACTTATCTATAAATGCTTCGATATTCTCTTTTTGAACGTCGAAGTCCTTTACTTTTAGACGATAATTAAACGCAATAAAACGTGTATCACTAAAAACCAATTTAATATATCTTTCTTTGAAATTGTATTTTCCAAGTTCAATTTCTCTTAAATCACTAAATGAAAACCGGTAGTTTTCCCCAGCGTACTTCAATTTGATTAAACCGTCGAATAAATAGACTTGAAACGTCGTATCATCAAACGTTAAAATCGCCTGTGGAAACGTATTGATAATACCGCCATCGTTTGGAAGTATCCCGATATAGGTCGGTTTGTTACCTGAAAAATCACTTGTTTGTTTGATTTGATCAATCAATTCATTAACTTTCATAAAAACCTCTTCTCTAAAATGGTAAAGAGTTAATCCAGATGCCTGAATTAACTCTACGCTTGTTTTAGTTATCGTTCTTTGATATTTGAGAAAGAAAATTCAGTTGGCGTACCGCGACCAAACATTTCAATGTTAATCACGCACGTTTCTTTGTCATTATCAAATGAAATCACTTCACCAGTTTGACCGGCAAATGGACCTGTAACAATTTCCACTTTTTCACCAATATCGTATTTAAATCTTGGTTTCTCAATGATACCAACCTTAAGTAAAATTTGGTTGATTTCTTCGGTTGGAATTGGCACTGGTTTTGTTCTATTACCACTTGAACCTAAGAAGCCTGTAACTTTCGGTGTATTTCTAATCACGTGCCAAGATTCATCAGTGATGATCATCTCAACAAATACATAACCTGGAAACATTTTACGTACTTTTTCTTTTAACGTACCGTCCGCTTTTTTTTCTTGATAAGTTTCTTCTGGTAATACAACACGGTGAATCAAGTTTTGCATCCCCATGCTTTCAATACGACGCTCAAGGTCTTCTTTGACAGACGTTTCAAAACCTGAGTACGTCTGAACAATATACCAACGAGGCATATTTGACATTAGAGAATGTACCCCATAATTAATTGGATTAATAAGTCAAAACCAAAGAAAATCAATGCGAATGCTAAAACGAAGATAATAACTCTTGCGCTTGCATCTAACATCGTTGGCCAATTTGCCCAAGACATTTTCTTTAATTCTGGTACTGCAGGGATGAAAAACGGGTAAATAACTAGTAGTAAACCGAGGATTGAAATTCCAAGTAGAATACCAGCAAATACCATTGGGTAGTCACCAATCACAGGGAACGTGTCATTAACAACTAAGATACCACCTAAAATCATGATTGAGAATGCGGTTGATAAAGTTGCCAAAATACCTAAAAGTAAATTTTCCCATTTGTATTCTGTTGTTAAAATTTCAACCAATTTGCTTTTGCTCTCAACGTTTTTTGCTTTGATTGCCATAAAAAGCCTCCTATTTACTTTCTTTGTGCATCGTATGCTTATTGCATTTCACACAAAACTTTTTTACTTCTAAACGATCTTTATTCGTTTGTTTGTTCTTCGTTGTTGTGTAGTTTCTGCTTAAGCATTCTTCACAAATTAATATAACTTTTTCTCGCATAAAAAAACCACCTTTGTGGTCATTTGCAAATGTATTTTAACATTTACAAGTGACTTCGTCAATATATTATACTATAAATCAAACCATTTGTGTTAGTTTTTTCTTAATTCGATAAATGGCATTATATACTTGTTTGGTATTTAGGTCTAATTCGCCAGCAATCTCTTCGATTTTAGAACCCTTTTGATAATACGCCTCATAAATTTGTTGTTCGATATCTGACTTAAAACTTATTTTTGGGATGACGTACTCAACCGGTTCTTCAAAAAACAAATACTTTGGTTTTGTCATTTCTTCTTGAATTAAATAAGACTCGCACTCGTATTTTCGTTTTCTCGCTTTGGTTAAATTGATAAACTTTCGTTCGAGTAACACCTCAAAATACCGCATGAATGTCTTGTTATATTCCGGTTTAAATGTCATAACGGCTCTGTGCAGTACAATTAACCCCTCTTGGTGAAAATCGTCTTGTTCTGAACCGTATATGTGAAACGATAAAATCTTTTTATAGATGAATCGGTCGTATTTAGCAAATATCACATCTAACGCCACCATGTCCTGTTGATCTTGAACCAAATAGATTAGTTCATAATCGTTGTGTGCGTAGTAGTACGACATAATTCCTCCTATAATTTTTTCATTTGATACATCAACAATGCGGCAGCAACGCTTGCGTTTAGTGAATTGACTTTCCCTACCATTGGGATCTTCACTAAATAATCACAAGACAGTTTGACTAACCTAGACATGCCAGTTCCCTCGTTTCCGATGATGACGGCTTGACTTACGTTAGGGTCTAACTCATGATACGTTTTATCGGTATCCAAATCCGTACCAACCACCCAAAAGCCATTGTCTTTTAATTTCTTGATGGTTTGTACAAGATTACCCACTTGGATCACTTTGACGTATTCTAAAGCGCCAACGGCGATTTTAGCCACGGTTGGATTGATTTCAGCGCTACGATTTTTCGCAATGATAATCGCATCAATCTTAACCGCCTCAGCACTTCTTATGATTGCACCTAGGTTATGTGGGTCTTCCACTTGATCTAGGATTAATACCTGTTTAATTGTCCCATCAAAAAGGCTTTCTAATGGGGTATAAAGATAATCTTCAACTTCCGCAACCATCCCTTGATGGTTTTGATCTTTTGTCATGAGGTTAAGCTCATGTTTTGAAGTCATTCGATAATTGATTGTGTTGTAATCAAAAAATTGTTTTACTTTGGCATCTGTGTTTTTTTCATCCAGCCATAACTTATGAAATTTTCGTTTGGCTAGCACCGCTTCTTTGACGGTGTTTTTTCCGTATATGATCATTGTAGTTCTCCTTAGATGTTGGACAGTTTGATTAAAATGAATCGAACACCTTTTCGAATCATCGATGGAATACTAGAAACAATACTCATTAATGGTAAACTAGCTTGAATTAACACAATCATTAACAAGAGGTGTGCAATTGGTAGTCTAGGCACAAGTGCACCGGTGTCTTGATTATAATAATCTTGCCATAACGAGTTAAACTCAAAGAACCCCGGGAAAACAATCACAGCCACAACAAAGATTGTAAACATGATTGCAAATAACAACCGACGTAACCCATTAAACGGTCTTAATACCCGATACAAGACCATCATGGATGTGAAGGTTGCACAAATAACGATGATGGTGGATGCTTGTTGATCCGTCATCACGATCAATTTTTTCATATTAAAAATAATCACGGTGTTTAATGTCACCACAATTGCCCCAGGCAAAGCCCTTCTTAAAACGTTAAATAAGAATTTACCTTTGACTAGGTTATTATTTGGTTCAAGTGCTAAAATGAATGATGGAATCCCAATGACTAAGAAATCAATCATAAACAACTGAGAAGGTGTAATTGGGTAACTCCCTTTTGATAGTAAGGCGATCATCGCAAGCATGAATGAGAAAATGGTTTTTGTTAAAAACAATACCGCCACTCGTTGAACGTTATTGATGACTCGTCTACCTTCACTAACCACTTTTGGCATGGATGAGAAGTTTGAATCAAGAAGCACTAAATGTGACACGTTTCTTGCGGCTTCACTACCAGAGGCCATCGCGATTGAGGTGTCGGCTTCTTTTAACGCTAAAATATCATTAACGCCATCACCCGTCATCGCGACCGTACGACCACTTGATTTAAGTGATTGTACTAAAATCTTCTTTTGTGATGGACTAACACGACCAAACACGGTGTATTTATCCGCTATTTTCGCAACTTCCTTATCGGATAACCCATCCAGTGAAATATACCTTTCGGCATCAGCAATACCAGCTCTTTTTGAAATGTGTGACACGGTCATCGGGTTATCCCCTGAAATGACTTTCACGTCAACCCCATGATTCTTGAAGTACTCAATTGTCAGAATTGCGTCTGGTCTTATGGTGTCTTCAATCACAATCAAGGCAATCGCTTCAAGGTTATTTGGCGCTTTATCTTTATCAATTGGATCTTTAGAGTGCGCTAGAACCAGTACACGGTAGCCTTCTTTAGCGTTTTTATCCACGTCATCCGCTATTTTATCTAACGCTTCTTTTTTTAAGACAAACTCGGGTGCACCAAGGGCAAACGTCCCGTATTTATCAAACTCAACGGCAGAGAATTTTCTTGAAGAAGAAAAAGGAATGATGGCGTTGGTTTTGATTTTCTTCTGTGCAATCCCAAACTTCTCTTCTAAGGCTTCTGAGGTTAAGTTTTTATCCTCTAGAGTCGCTAGAATCACAGAGATTGCTCGTTTAACTTGCATGCCGCTTGGATTAACGTACTCGATTGTGTTTTTAACACTCATCGTGCCATCGGTAATCGTCCCTGTTTTATCTAAACATAAGGTGTCCACACGCGCAAGCATCTCAATACAGTAAAGTTCTTGAACCAGTGTGTTGTTTTGAGCTAACCTTAATACACCAACCGCTAGTGTCACAGAGGTTAATAAGAATAGCCCTGAGGGAATCATCCCGATCATTGCGCCTGCGGTCCCACGAACCACCTGTTCGTACAAATGCGCTTGACCATCTAGGTTATTCATTTGCATGTAAAAGAGTGAAAAACCAATCGGTAAAATGATGATTGCCACGACTGTAATAACCAGTTTTAACGATTTTAATAAGTCCGACTTTGGACGTTTGTATTTTTTAGCTTGTTTCGTCAGTTTTTCAACAAACACGTCTTTACCTACAGCTGAAACCTGAGCCAAACAGTTCCCTGAGACAACAAAGCTTCCGGAGAACAATTCATCCCCAGGTCGTTTTATGATTGGATCTGATTCCCCCGTTAATAATGATTCATTGACTTCAATCGATCCACTTCTTACAATCCCATCCGCACTGATTTGTTTACCGACCGATAGTTTTAGAATATCGTCCATCACCAAATCGCTGATCATGATTTCTTGTAGTTCAGAATCTCTTAATACCACGGCAGTAGGCGCGGATAAAAGAGACAATTTATCAATGGTCTTTTTCGCTTTAATTTCTTGAATAATCCCAATGGTAATGTTGGCTGAAACAATCGCCATAAAGACAATATCTTTATAAGCACCAACCGATAACAACCACCCTGCGATTGCGAAATTCAATAGGTTGAAAAACGTAATTAAGTTTGATAGAATGATCGATTTAATTGTCTTTGTACTACCTTGATTTGTCCGGTTTACAAGCCCATCGGTGATTCGTTTTTCCACATCAAGTGTCGAAAGGCCTGCGTTTATGTCGGTTTCACGTTTTAATTGTTTGACTTCTTGTTTTAAATCGTCTTCTTTAGACATAGAGACCCTCCTTTTCGTTCACCAGTTCAATGGCTTTTTCGATGACCTCATCGGCTCTTTGACTATTTTCTAAATATAAATAGCCGATCATCGCTTCAAAACCCGTCGAATTATGATAGGTTTGCATGTCAATGTTTTTTCTACCAGGACCACTTGCGTTGCGCCCTTTTTTATAATATAGAATTTCATCTTCACTTAAATAGTTTGTTTCCATCATCTTTAGAATAATTTCAGATTGATTACTACCAGAGGTATATTTAATCGCTTTTTTATGTAACTCATTTACCTTCGTAAGACCCAAAGACAATAAGTATTTTCTGATTGATAATTCGTAATAAGAATCACCAATGTAGGCTAAAGCCACCCCATTTAAAAGTCTGGCTTCAATCATAGAATACCTTCTTCTGATAATCGATTTCTAATCACATCCGCGTCTTGGTATCTTTTTTCATTTCGTGCTAATTGCCAAGCGTTATAAAGTTCAATTTGATTGTTCGTTAATGGGACTAAATCCATTTTGATACCAAGTAACTCCAACATAGTTATGATTGTGTTGAATAGTCGAGCGATCTCTTTAATGTCTTTCGAACGATTTAACGCTTTTAATTGATCGTATAGTACGGTCATTGAATTAGAGATATTAAAGTCATCCCTCATGTGATCGACAAATAAGTTGATTGCGTCCTCATTTTTATCCGTTAATTGAAAGTGTTTAATGCTAATTTCAACAAACGCTTGTTTTAACGCACGTTTGATTCGTTGCCATTCATTATCAAACTGTTTCATTAACGCATCGGAATAATTGATTGGCTGTCTGTAATGATGCGATAACACTAAAAGACGAAACGCTTGATAGTCGTATACCTCTAATAAATCTTTTACTAGGATAATGTTACCAAGTGATTTACTCATTTTTTCATCTTTAAAGTCAAGTCTACCGACGTGCATCCAATAATTAGCTAAGTGATGGTTATCATGGGCACAACTTTGTGCCATTTCATTTTCATGGTGTGGAAACTTCAAGTCCGAACCACCACCATGAATATCAATCACGTCTTTAAATATTTCATGATTCATGACCGCACATTCGGTATGCCAACCAGGTCTACCTTTCCCCCACGGTGAATCAAAACTGATGCCTTCTGTGGTTTGTTTCCAAAGGGTAAAATCAAACGGGTATTCTTTGTTTTGATCTTGTTCGATTCGTGCCCCGGCGTTTAAGTTTTCCAGAATTTGGTTTGATAAACGACCATAATCTTTTGATTGATTCACTCTAAAATAAACCGTATCCCCCTTAAAGTAGGCCGCGTCTTTTTCAATTAAGTCATTAATGTAGAACACCATTTCATTGATGTAGTTGGTTGCGTGAGGCATTTGATTGGGTAAATCTGAACCTAAGGCAATCACGTCTTCTTTAAAGGCTTTAACGAAATACGCCGTTAGCTTTTGTTCTTCAATGCCTAATTTCTTAGCTTCTTGGATAATTTTATCATCCACGTCTGTAATATTTGATACGTAGTTGACTTGATAGCCAAGGTATGAAAATAAGCGTTTTACGACGTCAAAGAAAATGACCGGTCTGGCATTTCCGATGTGTATATAATTATAAACCGTTGGCCCGCAAACATACATGTTTAATTTCTTTTCTGTTACCGGGTTAAATGGTTCGATTTGATTGCTTAAGGAGTTGTAAAGCTTCATAAATTCACCTCTAATGTTGTATTAATTATAATTAATTCAATAGGAAAATACAAGTAAACACCCATTGCCTATTAATTATTCGTTTGATTGACTTGTTTTCTTAAGGCATTTAATATTTCTACCATTGCCCATGTGTCTTGTTTACAATAGTCAATTAAATCTTTGTAACGTCTTTGGTAGGTTAATTGATCCATCGATGGAAAACTTGCGTAGGTCACGAGTGCTTCGGTCCCGTTTGAGACATTTAAGTCTTGATACGATAGTGACGTAAAAATTGGAAGTACTTTTTTAATGGAATAAGACCCATTGAGCGCATCCGCGTAAAAATTGACGCGTTTGGCGTGTTTTTCATCATAGCCTAGGTCCATGTAAAACTTCGAATTGGTTTTTACAATATCCATCAAGTCAAATAAGCGATCTTTTAAGTCATAAAGCCGATCTTTGTATTTTGGAAAAAGTTCTGCTAGTTCAGCAATTCTCGTCTTTTCAAAGGCAATATTATAAACCAGTATTGTCCCACCATCTTCTTTAATCACATCAAGCATCGAAGTAATCAATTCTTCTCTGTGATCGTTTGTGTCTTTGGCTAAAAAGCCGTAGTGATCGTTTTCTTTATCACAAGACGCTGGTGATTTCTCAATGTGAATCGAGTATTGAAATAGCGATTGACTATAACACTTTTCACCTTTGAATCTTGGTAATGGACAAGGAAATGTTTCAAAGTCTAAATGATAAATCGGGTAGCGTAATTCACCTAAACCGGCCAAAATTTTACCCTCATCAAAAAACGTTCTTTTTGAAGAGACGACCTGATGTTGTATTTGGTTATTGTCTCTTTCTAACCATTCGTAGGGAATGTCTAATAGTTTTGTTTTACCTTCGTTAATCAAGTCAAACCGGTCGTGCTTAATGCCATAAGGATCTTTAAATCCATAATGAGAGCCAATGTAGGTGAAAAGGCTATTTTCCTTCGGTACTTTACTAAAACATACCTCATAAAACGGGCATTGTCTACGGTCTCCTTTTTGACAGTGTTTACCTAGTTTTACTTCTCTAGCGTCCATGTGGTTTAAACGTTTGATGACTTGCTTGATGTCATTTTTGATTTCTTCTTGATAACGTTCTGTTACACTTGTCAAATCGATTAGTTTAATGATGTCATTCGAATAGATCGGTTCATTTGAACTTGACACTTTGCCATCATAAACGTAATCGCTATTGAGTACCGCTAAGTAATATTTACCGATGGTCCTTGAATCAAAATCAGCGCGATTTTCTATCACAAATCGTTGAAACGCTAGGTCATAGACGTAGCGGCCTGCGCTGTGGTATTTATCTAAGAGTTGCGCTTCTTTTTTATCGTATTTATCGTCCGTTTCTATCCCATAATCGTTTAATAACTGATAGATACCTTTGTCGTTTTCAATAAAGATTGATTCGCCCTTCACCTTCAAGTCAAGAAATTTCTTTGTCGTGGTTGCTTTGGTTTCAAAGACACGAAATACCTCATTATCCGTTAGGTAGCCATCCAAAAAACAATAGAAATAATAGCCATCGATTTGTGCTTCAAATCGTTGTTGTTTGTACGTATCAAACATATCGAAAACTAACTTCCCATCAAACGTATCTTTAACCACGGTCGCAGTTAAGCCTTCAATTTGATTGTAGTAAGGCATCATCACTTTAAGCTGCTCATCTTCCTCACTAATTAAGTCGTTGTCTTCCTCGTCATACATTTGATCAATAAGCAAGCGTTGTTTTTGAATGCGTTCTTCATTCATCAAATCACTTAAATCTTCTGAAAAAGTCACGATTGCTTCGCCTTTTTGTCGATAAATTTCTTCTAAAGCGGCGTAACGGTCACATCTCGTTAGGTTTAAAAACCCCGTTTTTGAAATTTTCATAAAACCGCCTCCTCTTGTCTTCTATTTTATCAAAAATAGGCGTTGTTTAACAGTATAAATAAGAAATAAAGGGTGGACTTTACGTCAACACCCTAAAGGTTTTCTTTAATTAAACGGATTGTTCAAGAATTGCTTTGATGTAAGCTGAGGTGAAATAATCACTCACGCTTGTTTCAAGTGCAATCAAATCAACAAAATCGATGACATCGGTTGTGGTTCTTACAATGGTGACTGCCGTGTAAGTTTGCGCATCATACGTAATCGTTACGTCTTTAAATGCGTTTGTGTTCTCAAAATCATTACCAACAACGCTACTTAAGAACGCACTCATCGTGTTATCTAAATAGACATTAATCACAGCTTCAAGTGCAAGTGAATTCGTGGTTTTGTCTCCAACTTGTTGGCCGACTAAACCACCAACAAATAATTGTTCGATTGATAAGAAGCTAACTTCTTCACTACGACCTAGGATTAAATCGACACTTGCTAAAGCTTCGTTAATTGTGCCATTACTAAAACCAATTAAACCACCGATAACCAGACGGTCATTGTCTTTGTTATAACTTGCTGTATTTGATGCTTTTTCAACGTCGATTGTTCCGTTTGAATAGACACTTTGGATGTTTCCACCAAAGTTACCACCAACCAAACCACCCGCATAAAGAGCCATCAATGCGTCTGTAGAAAGCGTTGAGGTTACGTCTAATGAAAGGTACATTGAGACGTCTGATTTTGCATTTGTGATTCTTGCAACGACGTTACCGACGTTTTCAACAACCCCAACCAAACCACCATAATACGAAATGTCTTTCGTGAGTGATTTAATTTCACCAGTCGCTGATACATCGTTTAATTGACCTGCTTGCATACGACCAGCTAGAAGTCCAACAAATGGTTCACTGCGGCCGGTCATTGCAAGTTCAATTGTTACATTAGAAACACTTGAATTTTTGACCGATGATGGGTTTTCTAATAACCCAACCATTCCACCCACGTAAATTTGCCCAGTTCGAGAATAATTTAATGAGATCGATGAATCAACGATGTTGACGTTTTCTATGATACCGGTGTTACGCCCTGCTAAGATTCCAATGTACTGTGTTGATTTTTCAACCACCATTTCAACATTACGAACCGTTAAATCTTTGATGTTTCCTTTGTTATATCCAAATATTCCTAGGTAGGTATTAACCTGATCTAGTTTAACGTTTTTGATTTCTTTATTATTGCCATCAAATGACCCTGTAAACGTCGTTGAGAAAAAGATGTTATTAAATGATTCGTTATTAAAATCAAGATCGTTTTCTAAGCGATAATAGGCATTTGGGTCAAGCTTCATTTGATAGAAATCTTCGGTTGTGCTAATCAGTTTCGGGTTTGTTTCAGACCCACCAACCTCAGAGGTTGTAAAACTTGATTTTGTCATAATGTGTGTTTTTTTATCGTAAGTGGCAAAAACCGATAGGTTGTAGGTTTTCCCTACCGCTAAGCCTGTAAACTCAACCGACGTGACGTCATCCGTTTTAGTCGCCGTCTTGCGGTTAACTTCTGTTTTACCTTCATAGACAACAACGTAAATGCTCTTATCAACAATGTTGTTGTATGGGTCATGAACATCAAGTTCTAAATAAACAGACGTTCTTGCTGGTTCCATATTTTCAATTGTAATTGCTACATCAAATTTTTCTGAACAAGCAGAAACTAAAAATAACAGTAGTGCAACGCTAAATAATCCTAAAATACGTTTCATTGATTAGCCTCCAGTAGGTTAATGGTTTGTGTAATACGGTTTAGTACTTTTTCTTTGCCTAATAGTGATAATGCCATTGGTAATTCAGGCCCATGCATGACGCCGGTTGATGCAATTCGCACCGGCATGAACAAGAGTTTACCTTTGACCCCGACGTCTTTTCCAACCGCTTTAATTTCTTCTTTAATCGCGTCTGGTAAGAAACTTGATTGTTCTAATATCGATTTAAATGATTTAATTGTTTGAAGTGTCGTTTCATTTTCTTTTAAGAAGGCCATTGCTTCTGCTTCAATTTCAAATTCATCACTAAAAAATTCGTTGTATAAAGAGACGATTTCTTTACCATAACTTGTGCGGTCATGAAGTAAAGAACATAAATTTTCTAACCATTCATCTGATTTGATGTCAATTTTTGCTTCAACCAAGAAAGGTTTGACAAAAGACGCAAATGCCTCAGGTGAAAGTTTTTTCATGTATTGGTGGTTGATGTACTGAAGTTTCACCACATCAAACATCGCAGGCGCTTTAGATAAACGCTTTGATTCAAATAGTTCAATGATCTGTTCTTTGGTTAATATTTCTTCGTTAATCGATGGGCTCCAGCCTAACAGTGTGATGAAGTTAAATAGTGCTTCTGGTAGGTATCCCATTTCTCTGTATTGTCCAATAAATTGTACAATGGAGTGATCGCGTTTTGATAACTTTTTCTTTTGTTCGTTAACAATGATTGTCATGTGTCCAAAGCGTGGTATTTCCCAACCGAATGCTTCATAAACCATCATTTGTTTTGGTGTGTTTGTGATGTGTTCTTCCCCACGTAATACATGAGTGATCTCCATCAAATGATCGTCAATGACCACTGCAAAATTATACGTTGGTATACCATTATCTTTGATCATAATCCAGTCTTCAACTTCTTTTGATTCAAACTTCAACGTCCCTCGAACCAAGTCATCAAAGGCATAGGTTTTATCCTTTGGTACTTTGAAACGAATCGCATAAGCGTCCGAATCTTCCTTGTACTCTTTATAAGCAAGACCACGTTCAAGTAGTTCATTTGCGTATTTTTGATAGATGTCTAATCGTTCTAATTGACGATAAGGGCCATAATTGCCACCTTTATCTGGTGATTCTTCCCAGTCAAGACCTAGCCATTTTAAATTATCTAATTGCGATTTTTCGCCACCAACGACATTTCTTTTTACGTCAGTGTCTTCAATACGGATAATAAAATCCCCACCTAGATGTTTTGAAAACAGGTAATTAAATATGGCTGTTCTTGCATTTCCGATGTGTAATAACCCCGTTGGGCTTGGTGCATATCTTACTCTTACTTTTGTCATAAAATCCACTTCCTTACGTGCATGTTATATTATACGCTATATTGACTATTTTAACAATAATAAAAGGGATTTTCACGATATTTTCGATAATTGCGATCATTTACTCGATTCAATCACCTTTAAGAGCCTTTTAAGAATGTGAAAAAGGCACCCTGTTGGATGCCCTTTAATCATTTAATTATTAAAACACTTAGTTTAATACCGGTAAAGAACCCGTCATATCCCAACCATTTAATCCAAAGTTTGGAACGTTTGTGTTAAACCAAGCAATATCTACTACTGTTTCTAAATCAATCAAGGTTGCAGATTGACCTTCGTCAGCACGTCCAGTAAATGTACTATTTTGTGCAAACACATTGGTTTGAATCGTCTTTGTGTATCTACCACTTACTTCACCTAAATAACGTGTACCTGTAACTGATGAGTTTAATATGACAACATCAGTAACTGACAGTATGTTTGAATCTGGTACTCTACCTGAAATAAATGCGCCATAGTTTGGTGAAACAGTCACAGATAAATCAATCAACAATGCACGATTTACAACTGCAGATTTCGGATTATTAACATAACCAAAGAGCCCACCAGCACCTTCTGTTGCAGTAATTGTGACATTATTTAAATAGATGTCTTCTACAATTGTATCACCAATACCTCTAACATACCCAACTAGTCCACCCGAATTCTTCTTTAAATTAGTGACAGTCAAATCAATAATCTCGATATTTCTTGCAGTTAATTCACCTTTGCCGTCTGTAACTAATCCAAAGAGGCCACCAGCACCGTTATCATGGTTGGCATTAACCGATGAATTCATAATCTTAATGTTTTCAACGACCACACCAAGTGCGTCAACTTCACCACCAAGAATACCGGCGCGTTCGTTTGATGACGTGACTTGTGCGTTATCGAAAATAAGGTTCATTGCGCTACCTCTAAAGTAGGTAAATAACCCACCACGGCCTTCGCCATTAAAAGTGAAATTGCTAATTGTAAAGCCTTTACCATCTAAAATTCCTCTAAAAACCGTTGGTGTGTGAGATAAACCGGTTAAGTCGAGATCAGCACCTAGATGGTATTCTCGTTCTTCAGGCGAATTAAGCATATCGATAAACGCTTGTGCCGTCAAAATAACGGTCGGTGTTTGTTCAACAAATTTCGCATAGAGTGTCAGGTTTGTTGTGATTTCTGTATCAAATGAAAATACCGTTGTAAAGCTATCTTCTAAATACCAACCCTCAAAATCATGAAAGCCTTTTGAAGTGGTTGGTGAATCAATTGTAAGACCTTTGGCTACTTTGACCTCAGAGACGCTTGAGCCTTCAGTAACAAAACTAACCGTCATTTCTTCAATCCATTTAGCGTATAGTGTGATTGAGGCAGTTATTTCTGTTTGAAAATCAAATGGATTTTCAAGTGAAACATCAAGATACCAACCACCAAAAACAAATAGAGGTTTCGACGGTTCACTTGGAATGACTGCTAATTCATTTTCAATCACTTGTTGAGGATCAACGCTGCTACCTTCGTTGACTTCAAACGTCACGGTATAGATAGGTGCTTGTATTTCTGTCCATTTTGCGTATAAAATGGTTGCTGTTAAAATTGGGTTTGTTTCTACAAATGGTACTAACAATTCTTCATCTGTAAACCAACCTTCAAATGTGTAACCATCTCTTGTTGGTTCAATAGGTAAAGTTAATGTGTTTCCAACCTCTACTGAAATTGGACTAATTGTTACGTCATTTACAAATGATACTTCAACGTATACTTTTTCTTCAACTATCACTTGATTTAGGATAATAGACCCATCTGGGTTAACTGTCCATAAATTGCTAGTTGTAAACGCAGATAAGTTTTCTGTCCACCATAAATCAGTTGTTGGAACAGCTGTATTTGCTAAATCTTGTACCGCTGTGCCTGTCATTGCATTCGTTAATGACCCATAAATTGTTGTTTGCGTTAATTTAGATACTTCATCGTTGATACGGCCAAGTAAGCCAGCACCAACGGCATTTCTAAATTCAACTTCTAAGTATAGATTTTCTGCTGTTGCAGAACCTGCTGCTCTAACGTAACCGATGGCTGCACCTGCGACTTGTCCATCTAGGATTGTGTTTAACACCACCACACGGTCTAAGTTTGCAATACTTGTTATTGAATCTCTAATATAGCCAACCACACCACCAACAGCCACATCGCCGCCAGTTGCATTTGAGCTAACCGTCACACCATCAACAAAAACATCAGATGCATTTAAAGTTGCACCATCCACACGTCCAACCACTGCACCCACGTTCTTAACTGCTTCTGCATGAACGGTTGTGTTAATGATTGCAATGTTTGAAATGGTTAGGTCTTTTGAAACTAAACCGACTAAACCACCAACACCATTTGAATCCCCTCCAATTAAACTTGAATTCTTAATTGTGATGTTTTCAAATGTCGATGCTGTATTTTCATTTCGTCCAGTTAATAGACCACTACGTGTGGTTGAACCATTCACTGTGATGTTATCTAAGACAAGATCTTTAATGGTAGCCCCATTAGTTCTCGAGAAGATACCACCATAAATAGAATTACCTGAAACTGTGATTGTAACGTTACTAATAACGAAACCTTCACCATACAGTTTTCCTTTAAATGAGCCATTAACTGGTGTCCAAGTGAACCCTTCAAAATCAATGTCATTTGATAATACGTAGGTTGGTTGATCACCTGTTGAGGTTGTAATATTATAGAATTCTTGTGGTGTTGATAAGTAGACTACTTCTTCATAGTTTACTGGTTCTGACACTACATTTGAATCCCCGTTTAAGCTAACATAAACATGAACATAACCCTTACTCATTGGGTTTAAATCTTCTAATACAACTGATAATGAATCAACTTCAACTGAACTACCTGTTTTAACATTCTCTATGGTTTCCACTGCATTATCGCTAAATAGATAATATAGTGTTCCATTTGGTTGTACCAAGTTAACTGTTACAGTCGTTAGAGATTCTTTATAAGGAATTTCTGTCATAGTGACAT
>WARP01000102.1_pt1 | contig 16949 bp, 13 predicted proteins | sample 4769151 | NCBI WGS metagenome assembly WARP01 (sample SAMN08893023, study PRJNA449175) | gut metagenome | isolation source: rumen sample fed with dry roughage | host: cow | place: India: Nagpur | collected 2016 | reverse complement strand
ACAAGCCACTGCAACAAGTTCTTTTGTTGGATGCCTTCGTAGTTGCTGCCCGCACCGATTTCGTCCAAGGTGAGTAGTGTTTTTGGGTGATTGTCTCGTATCGCTTGGAGCGGAGCAAGTTCGCGTTTGAGGGTATTCTCATCGAGGACCGAGGCCGATACTTGAAAATAGGAGAGCCCCTCTTGGGACTTTGCCACAAAATCGACTTCCTTGTCCGTCAGCTTGCCGATGGATACCTGATATCCGCGCCGGATGAGTTCCAGATATACAATATTTTCAATCTGATGTCCGATATCCGATTCTGAACTCGCAAGCAGGTTGTTTCGTAGTCCCAAGTCGACTATGTAGTACTTGCTCAAAGTTTTAAGAAAATTTTTTCCTTTGATGTCATACCGGTCCACTTTGTAAAAAATGTAACTGTCCAGCAATGCCTGAAGATAGATATCTATCGTATTGACTGAAACTTTTCTGCCACTGGAGATGAGAGTGTCACAGATTTTTTTTGCAGAGATGGGACTCCCTATGCTACTTCCCAAGAACTTGATGATGCGTTCAAGGAGGGAAACATCGGTGATGGCCTTGCGTTGGGCTACATCCTTGATCAGGATGGTTGTGTAAATGCCCTCGATATAGGTTCTGATAATAGAATCTTGTTGCTCCAGCATTGGAACATAGGGAAACGAACCCTGCTTCAAGTAGCGATTGAATGAAGGAGTGAGGTTATCCAAACTTGCATGGGAGAACTCAAGATATTCCCTGAAGGAGAGGGGAAGCATCTGTATTTCTACATATCTTCCGGAAAGTAATGTAGCCAACTCGCCTGAGAGCATATAGGCATTCGACCCTGTAATATACAGATCAACATTGTTCTTGATGAAGAGACTATCGACGGCCTTTTCAAAGCCCTTACATTGTTGGATTTCATCGATGAAAACATAGGTGAAACAATCATTCTGCAACAGTTCCTTGATGTATCGATACAGTGAGTGGTAATCGAGAAGATGTTCGAATTCGATGTCCTCAAGGTTGATCGATATAATCTGTCTATCCCGCACACCTTGTTGTTTGAGGTACTTGATATAGAGGGAGAATAATGTCGATTTGCCGCAACGCCTGACTCCGGTGATTACCTTGATAAGATGCTTCTCACGCCAGGCAATCAGTTGCTTCAAGTACTCTTTTCTGGGCATCAGTGGTTGTTCTTGAGTATTCATAGAGACAGTATAGCATTAAGAATGCAATGAGTGTAGAGTTTTATCTCTATAGAGAAAAAACTTCCGAAAAGCATATACTTTTTTCTCTAGAACCGAGATTTCATGATTCGTTCATGCCTAAACAGCATGCTGAAGCACCCCTGTACTCTCAGGAGGCGATGGCATATGATTCCCATCAATACTATAGCTATACACGTAGCATGAAAGGATCAAGCTTATATGTCATTTACCTCTTTGGGAGTCTCGGAATCTCTTTGTGCTGCGCTACAGAAAGAACATATCGCAACGCCCTATCCAATTCAAGCAGAAGTAATTCCAGCAGTCCTGAACAAGAGGGATGTGCTTGGTATTGCCAAGACAGGATCGGGCAAGACCCTTAGCTATGTATTACCCATCCTCATGCATATGCAAAGGAAAGTGGTTATGAAGAGCAGGCATATCCAGGCTCTGGTACTGGTTCCCACCCGAGAGCTTGCTGCTCAGGTTCATTCCGTGTTTGCCACGTATGTATATGAAGCGCGATTACCGATAAAGACCCTGGCTGTCTTTGGCGGGGTGTCGATCAATCCTCAAATGATGGCTATGCACAATGTCAGCATTCTTGTCGCCACTCCGGGCAGATTGTTGGAGTTGATCTCCCTCAACGCAGTCTCTTTGTCTTCGGTAGAGATGTTGGTTCTTGATGAGGCGGACAAAATGTTGACAGCCGGCTTTGAGAACGAGATGGACCAGATTTTTGCGTTGCTTCCCAAGGCCCGCCAAAATCTGCTTTTCTCTGCAACGTTGAATGATCGTATTCAGGCATTGGAGAAAGTTCTGTTGCATGATCCCTTGGTGATTAAAATCGAAGAGGAAGCAGTTGAGTTGGATTGCATCCAACAAAGTGCATATTTTATCGCAGAGGAACAGAAAGGACCACTTCTGCGGCACCTTATCAAGAGCCGGGATATGAAGCAGGTATTGGTCTTCACTTCTTCTGTAGCAAGGGCTGACAGGGTGGTGGAGAAATTACAAAAGAATGGCATTGAGGCCAGGTCGATTCACAGTAGAAAGACACAGGGAGCACGAACAGACCTGCTCAGTGACTTCAAGCAGGGATACCTCAGGGTGTTGGTTACCACCGATCTATTGTCCCGGGGAATCGATATTGAGTTCCTTCCCTTTGTGATCAACTATGAGCTGCCTCGTTCTCCCATAAACTTCATTCATAGAATCGGGAGAACGGGCCGTGCAGGAAGGCCCGGTGAAGCCATTACGTTTGTCAGTCCTTCAGAGGAAGCTCATTTCAAGGTGATAGAGAAGAAGATGAAGAAGAAGGTTCCGAGGGTGGAGTATGGGGCTTCTCATAAGTTCTAAAGCCAACAATAAGAGAATTGCGCTAAAGAATACAGAGTATGGCTATTGCTGGCCTAATCTGTATGTAGCATAGGTGCAATCACCATTTCAACTCCTTTGTTCTTGCAGTTATCAATGTAATCTTGGTTTAAGTTTGAATCACTTACTATTATATCGATGCACGTGAGAGGACAGACTTGCACCAAAGCATTATGTCCGAATTTTCCGCTATCGGCTACAAGTATCATTTTGTAAGAGTGAGATTTAATGATTTTTCGATCTAGGCAGTACTCGCTGTAATCTGTTACCCCACCATCTAAAGAAACCCCACCACACCCGATAAATGATTTATCAACATAGTATTTTTCAAATACTTCAGAGGTGAAGGGTGAGTACATAATCTGATCGTCAGGTAATAGTTTTCCCCCAAGTACTACAATAGTAACGTTTGAGCCAACAAGTTCATTCACAATGGGAAGGGCTGTTGTGAGGACTGTAAGGTTGTGCATACTTTTTAGATTCTTAGCAATTTCCAAGGTTGTGCTACCTATGTCCAATAGTATGGTTTCACCTTCTTTCACCAAGGACGCAGCCATTTTCCCAATAGATTTTTTCTCAGCATAGCTGATACCTGTTTTCGGGAGTGATTGGAGTGTTCCCTTTAAATTTGATACATTAATACTTTCTGTAAGTATTGCCCCTCCATGTACTCTCTTCAAATATTTCTGATCTTGGAGGGTTTCTAAATCTCTTCTAGCGGTTTCGTTGGAAACCTGTAACTTTCCAACAATATCAGAAATCTTAACTATATTTGATTCTTTGAGCATTTCAAGAATCACTTCGTAACGCTCTTGAGCAAGCATGATTGTACTCCTTTTCTCAATTGTATTCGTGTAAGGTTGAAAACACAAGCTAAAACCGCAACATAAACATCATCATCGGCAAAGTTTGTGGAAAATATTGGAATGTTATGGATTTAAATAAGATTTAATAAAACATTATTATATAATAAGTAAAAAGCATTTAACAATGTCATATAGTCATTTCCATAATTCAAAAATCCACAAAAAACAAAGAAAACAGTTAAAAAAGTTGACAAATGCACATTTTGCCATGATACTTTGTGCCAAGAGGTTGATTAGAAGAATATGATGAAGAAATCGTTGATACCAAGCACCAATCGAGTCAAGGCTCTACCATATATTTTCCTTACCCCTTCGATTCTGTTGTTTATATCTTTTACATACTACCCATTTCTGAAAAATGCAATGCTTGCATTCTCATTGACTGATAAGAGAGGAAACTTTGTTAAATGGGTTGGATTTGCGAATTTCTCACGATTATTCAGTAAACCCACATTTTGGCTAGTAGTTAGAAACACATTCACTTTTGCCTGTATTGTTGCGACACTTACGCTTCTTGTTGCCATGATCTTGGCTTTGATTTCCTATAAAACTAGAGCCGGTTCCAGAGTCTACCAAACTATGTTTGCAATCCCTATGTCTATTGCTTCTGTTCCCGCTTCAGCGATATTCCTATTCATGCTAAAGAAAGATGGATTTGTAAATCGGTTTCTGGGAACTTCTACTGCATGGCTGCAAAATTCATCAACAGCGTTGCCGTCTGTGGCATTAGCCACAGTTTGGTTGAGTATTGGAGCTAGTTTTATTTTCCTTCTTGTCGGTTTCCGGAATGTCCCAGAGGAGTTGCTTGAAAGTGCGACTATCGATGGGGCCGGGCCATTACGGAAAACCTTCAATATTTTAATTCCCATCGCCTCCCCGCAAATATTCTTTGTAGTATTTCTGAATATTGGGCACTCTTTCAAGGCTTTCGGGCAGATTAAGTTGTTAACCGGCGGGGGGCCTGCGAAGGCGAGTGAAACACTTGTGTATTCTATTTACAACGAAGCTCTTCTAAATGGTCGATTTGAAACTGCATGTGCAAATGCAATAATACTTTTCCTCATAATTTTTATATTTATTAGAATTCAGTTCGCTGTTGAAAAAAAGGTGGTATTCTACCAATGAAATCAAATTATATTTCAAGAAAAACTCATAGTACTATTGATTTGATACTGAAGCTGGCACTTGGGTTATTCATTCTTTTCCCTCTATTCATTTGTTTGTCCTATAGCTTGAGACCGGATACGGAATTGATGAATAGAAGCATGTCCATTCTTCCTGAAACGTGGACAATGGATCATTTCAAATGGGTCTTCAAGTATGTTCCAATTTTTCAATACTTAAAGAACAGCCTCATCTGTTGTGCAATTGTTATATGCTCCCAGGTTATTCTGGCAAGCCTATGTGCTTATGCATTTGCATTCTTTCAATTCCCCTTAAAGAATTTTCTATTCACAGTAATTATCACTACCATGATAATTCCTGGTGATGTCACAATTATATCAAATTTCTTGAATATTCAAGCCCTAGGTCTGAGAAACACATATGCAGGGATGACGTTGCCTTTTCTTATTTCGAGTATGTCTGTTTTGTTGATGAGGCAATATTACCTATCAATTCCTTATGAGCTAAAAGATGCCGCAACTATCGATGGATGTGGAGATATTCTGTTCTTCTTACGTATTGCGGTTCCTCTCTCAATTCCATCAATCATATCCCTCGCTATTTATGAGTTCATCGGAATTTACAACCAGTACTTTTGGCCGCTTCTCGTAAATACGAAGGATGACATGTATACAATACAGATAGGCATGTCAATGCTTGTTGGTCATGAATCTGATGAAATTGGCAGAGTTCTCGCTGGTGCCGTCCTGTGCATTATTCCGTGTTCAATTATATTCATTATTGGTCAAAAACACTTGGTTCAAGGGATGACTGCAGGTGCAATCAAGGGTTGAGTCTTATAAAGTCGATTTTACTGTATTAAACAGAAAAAAAAGGAGAAAGAAATGGGGAAATTTGTAAAAGTAGTAGCAATCTGTATTTGTCTATTGGTCGTTATGCAGGCTGCCTATACGAAAGGTGAAGCTGAAGTGGAGCCTGAAAAGGTCAAGGTTGTTGAAGAATTACGCAACTATCCGGTTGTTTATTGGACAACTTTTACAGGTGCTAATGGTGCTTTCATTCAAACAGTTATTGATGAATTTAATGCATCGCAAGAACAGTATGAAGTGACGATGCAGTACAACGGAAACTACATGGATCAACTCGCAAAATTACAGGTAAGCGACCAAAAGAGTCTCCCAAACCTCATCAACGGGTCAACTGAGCAAGTTGGTACGTATGCCTACTCTGATTTTATCAAATGGGCAAGTGATGTTGCTAAGGACGATACTTCTTTACTCAATTCGTTTTATGGCAATCTGAAGGCAACATGGGGTGATAGCGTCTCTGGTAAGTGGATTGGGCTTCCCATGGGAAACAGTCAAGCAGGCATCATGGTTAATATGCATATTGCCAGAGAAGCTGGTATCGATCCGTTTTCTTGGAAAAGCCTCGAGGATGTACGGCGCGATTCCTATAAAATCGTAGAAGGTGGATTTGCAGACTATGCGATTGGAACTGATCATAGTTCAATCTATATGAACTATGCACTTTCAATCGAGGGCGTCCCATCAGTTGACAATGAGAATGGTGGTGCTGCACTTCCTACAAGAGCCCTGTACACTGAGTCTCCTACGTATGATGCAACGTATAAGTATCTTGAAATATGGCAGGATCTTTCTGCGAACAAGATTTGTTTCCCTATTGGTTCTTCTTGGGCCAATGAGTGCTTGCCTGCATTTGCAAGTGGCCAGATTGCATTTCTGACTGGTACGATCGGCGGATACGGCCGAGTCGAGAAAGCATGGAACGTAAGTCACGAGGCTGATGGTAAGCCAGTTGATGTAGCATTCATCCCTTGGCTGCCTGTTACCTCAAAAGGAAGAGCTTCCGGATTACCTGCTTCAGGAAATGGTTTCTATATTGTAGAAAATGGAGATCCGATTGGACAGCAAGGCGCATGGGAGTTCTTGGAGTTTTTCCTTTCAGCAGAAAATCAAGTCAGATGGTGTCTCCAGACTGGATATCTTCCCCTTAATGAGGAAACCAGGAATACCGAAGCATATCAGGATTATGTGAATAACCGATATCCATATGCAGCATATGTTCTTGATTGCCAATTGAAGAGTGATACGGCGTCCTTCTATCCAATCAACATGATTGATACTGAATTCAAAGCAGCTGGCCTAGAAGCTCTCGAAAAAGTTGCAGCAAATCCCACGTATAGCATCGATAAAGCGATTCGTGAAATGACGGCTCAAGTCGATGAAGCACTTGAATTATGGCATTTGTCGAATAACTGACATAATCCTTCAGATTGTTGTTTATAGTCTGGGGAGGCAGCGGCTTCCCCAGAAATTGAATAATCTTGAAAATAGAACCCTGAGTGATCCAAGGTACTGGCTAGTTTTTTTACATGATTGAAAAACCGGTAGCACAAGAGTCTAGGGTTGGAATGGTATGGCAAAAGGTTTTTGAACGAAGCGAAACTTACTGCACATGTCCTTTCTATAGGGCAATTTTGCGATTGGTTTATCAGAATTCTTGTGAGTCTTACGTCAAAAAGGCATAGGGGAATTTTCTATGAGAGATATAATTATTGTTGACAAAGCAATAAAGCAATTCAAAGGTCAACTGCATTTTCATACTTCCCGTTCTTCAGATTGCAAATTTGCTTATCATCAAGTATTGGAAGAATATAAGAGTAAGGGATATGATTTCTGTCTTATGACCGATCACGAAGTTTACTGGGATTCTGATGAGTGCGATACTCCTGATTTTGTTGTCTTGAGTGGAGTGGAGAACGCATTTCTCCCTAATGTGGCACAGGTGTTTTCCCTCGACTATAAAACCAAGAAACAGATGCACTTCAACCTGATCAAGGATCTTACAGTTGAATGCGATACGTTCTTCAAGCATGGTGATATTATGAAAAGGCCGGTTGATTATGGAATTGAATCTTGGAATGATCAGATTCAGTTCTATAAACAACATGGGCAATTGACAATTTTCAATCACCCAAGTTGGTCTCGAGTAGAACCCGAAATGATGTTGGCAACTCAGGGATGTGTAGCCTTTGAGGTTTGGAATACTGCAAGCATCAAATCCACAAGAGTAAGTTCCGATGAGGCTATCTGGGATTATTGTCTTTCCAGAGGTAAGAGAATTCGGGCAGTTGCAACAGATGATGCACATCTCTACGGGGTAGGTAACATAGAGTGTGGAGGTGGTTTCACTGTTGTATCAACGTATGAATTTACGAAAAAAGGACTAGTAGCAGCAATAAAGAATGGTGATTTTTATGCATCTACAGGCCCCAGAATAATTGATTTACGAATCGTTGGGGGAATTCTGCAAATGCAATGTACCCCTGTCAATGTTGTAAGAATTACTACCTCAGGCATATGTGAAAAAAAATTTACAGCAGGGCAAGGAAGAACAATCGAACATTTTGAGTGGGAAATTAATACTCAGCTTAACTATTTCAGAATTGAATTACTGGATAACGAGGGTAATATTGCTTGGTCCCAGGCAGTATTCATCGATGACTGGTTCTTGGATCGAGTGTAAATAATGGAAAATTCCTTCGTATTAACGTTTGACTTTGGTACAAGTGGCATGAAAATCTCACTTATAGATACATCGTTACATGTGGTTGAAGTTCTGAAGCGTGACTATAATTTTACTAGTCCAAATACAGAATGGGCACAAATAGATCCATGTGTTTTTATTCAAGCAATAACAGAAGCTGTTCGGGTGCTGAGAGAAAGAAATCTCCAGCAATTATCCTTGGTGCGGGGTTTGATACTCTGCACTCAATGGAAAGGATTAATTCCGGTCGATGAACATGGTTCTGCTTTGTATGATGCAATTCTATGGTTGGATAAACGAGCTAAGCCGCAAGCTGATGCATTAAACACAATATTGGGCTCTCAAGTAGTAACCTCAGCGGACTTAATTCCGAAGATTGTATGGTTACGTGAAAATCGATCTGATATATACGAAAAGACGTATAAGTTTTTGGAAATAAATTCTTTTATTACCTGTTTTGCAACTGGGAACATGGCGATACATGAGACCGGACATTATGCAAGAAGCTATATAAAAGAAATTCAAGAGCAAATGGAAAAGAGTGTTCAAGCAGCCAAGATTCCTGTTCAGAAAATTCCCGGCATTGTTCGGAGCAATGAAATTGTTGGGAACTTAACACAACAGGCAGCTTCAATACTTGGACTACCCGTCGGCTTGCCGGTATATGGAGGTCTCTGCGACTTATCTGCCGTTGCGATAGGGAGCTCAGCCGTCAATATTGGACAGTCCCATTTGTATTTTGGAACTTCTGGTTGGTTGGCTACTGTCCTACCGGCTAATGAGATAACTAGATGTAAAAGATTTTCTCTTTTTATTAATGATTCAATTCTACGACTCGATGGTCTTGAAGCAGTTGGCCTTGGCAGGAAGTGGGCGCTTGAGCTGTTGTTCTCACCTCAGCAACTTGAGGATGAAGCATTTATTGCAATGCTCGATCAATCAATTCTGGAGAATGACAGCTCCACTACTAAGCTTCTTTCTGTTCCGTTGATTTTTAGTGAGAACCCACCTCTGCCCGAAGATGTGTTTGGAGCATTTTGGTATGTAAAGGCTTCGGATGCAAAACGCGATTATTATCATGCCGTATTGGAAGGTTTATGCTTCTTGATTCGTGTGAAGCTCGATAATCTTCAAAAAGAGTTTGGATATTGCGAAGACCCATTGCCGATATCCGGTGGTTGCACGAGTAACCGTGGGTGGCTGCAAATGTTGGCGGATATAACGCAAAGACATATACGGGTAATTCAGGATTCTCAATATGTTGGAGCAAAGGGGACTGCTGCTTGCCTATTGTGTTATGACACCTCCGAAGCAAGTACACTGCAGGAAAATTATATAATTTACTCGCCGATTGCGGAAAGATCAAGGAGATTCGATAAGAAGTTTAAGGATTTCTTGAAGGTATATCACATGATTATTGGAAATAAAGGGAGAAGCGAGCAATGATGGTATTAGTTGCGGAAATTAGCCAAGAAACTAATTCGTTTTGTCCTGTAATTACTACATTGGAAGATTATAAGCGATATGGTATTTGCTTCGAGGATGATTTTAGAGAATCAGTGCGAGGCATTGAGATTGAGGCGGAAGGCATTTTTTCAGCCTTGGATGAGGAAGGGGTCAACTACATCCCGGCAATCAGGATGCGCGCTCAGGCAAGTGGGCCAATTCTGCCCGAGGTGTATACCTATTTTATTGAAAACCTTGATAATGCGATTGATGCTCGCCCGAATCTGGATGGGGTAATTCTTTCCCTTCACGGGGCAACCCAATGCACAAATAGCGACGATGTTTGTGGAGACATTATAGAACATGTTAGGAAAAAACTTGGTTATCCGGTCGTTATCGCGGCTTCTTTTGATCTCCATGCGAATATTACTGAGAAAATTTTCATCAATGCAGATATTATTTGCGGTTATCTAACCTATCCTCATGTTGACTTCTATGGAGTAGGGTATCGAGCTGCAAAGCTTTGTGCAAATAGACTTAAAGGTAAGGAACACAATTATATGGCTTGGTGCTCGATTCCGATGATTGTTCCTGCATCTGGATATAGTACTTTCAGCGGTGTCTTCAGTGAATTAACGCAAAAGGCAAAAAGCATGGTATCTGAAGGATTGCTATGCGACTACTCGATTTTCCAGATGCAACCCTGGCTTGATGTATATGCTGGAGGGTCCTCTGTCGTGACGATATCAAAATCGAAACTTCATGCATTCGAGTGTGCACAAGAACTGGCATCTGGATTGAAAGCGATTAGAAATTGTATGGCTCCTGAACTTTACTCACTTGAAGATATTATTCAGCAAAGTGTGCAAAATACTTCAGGAAAGCCAATTATTCTTGTAGACTTCTCAGATTCTGCTAATGCTGGTGCTGCTGGTGACAACAGTGATGTTCTAGCAAAAATATTGGAATTAGGTGTCTCAGGAAGTGAAACTGCAATGATTGTAGTTGATGAACCTGCGGTAGATAAAGCCTTTAGGGTGGGAGTCGGAAACACTGATTACTTTGCTATCGGTGGCACGTTAGACAAAAACTGTTCAAAACCAGTAAAGGTACGAGCAAGGGTTCGGTCTCTTCATGATGGGACTTTCAAGCTTGGTGGTCCTTCAAAGGGCATAACGAGGCACCTAGGTTCTTGTGCTGTTATATCAGTGGGAGCGATTGATATCTTAGTAACAAGAACAATGGCAAGTACCGGCGATATTCAACTCTATCGACATTTTGGAATTGAACCGTTGTTTTATAAATTGGTGATTGTGAAAGCAAACACCTCATTCTATGCAAGTTATAGTGATGTTTGTTCACGCATTATGTTCACTGACACAGGGTGCGTAGCAACAGCAAATCTGATTGAATTGCCGTTTAGGCATCTCCCGAAAGCATTCCATCCATTTAGTAATATTGAAAATTTCGACGTTGCCGAACATATTAAAATCAAGGGAGGTCTGGATGCATAAAAGAAGGTTGCTGGTAGCATGCTTACTTCTGTGTACAATCTTTACAATGAATGCTCAGGAAACGAAAGATTTATCTTTTCGTTTTTTTGACTTTCCCGAATTAGGAGAATTAGGCCAGAAGTGGGGTGACGCCACACTGATAGTCTTCCCAAATGGGGAGGTGATGCTTATAGATGCTGGAATTTCACGTACTTCAGAGTATCTTGTTTCAAATATCAAAGGCATGGGTATTACTCATATCGATAGAATCGTGCTCTCTCATCTTCACTCCGATCATTATGGAGGACTGAGTAGAATTCTTGATAATTTTTCAGTTGGAGAGTTTTACTGGAATGGGTTCAGTTCCCTTACTGAGAAGTGGGTAATAGATTTATTTGTGGATCATAACGTTCCTGTCCATTTAATAGCAGCCGGAGACCGTCTTGACGTCGGGGATGTGACAGTTGAAGTACTTTATCCATCACGAGAACAGCTCGAGGCTCTTCCAATTCAAAATCCAGAGGCAGCGATGATACATATGAACAATAATGCATTATGCATTAGATTCGAGTATGGTAAGAATTCTGCACTGTTTTCAGGAGATTTGTATAGAATTGCAGAGGATGCTGTCATAGATGCAGTCCCATCAGGCAAGCTTGATTGTGATTTGCTTAAAATCAATCACCATGGTCATGACACTTCAAGTGGGAAGGCATGGGTTCGGGCAACATCGCCAGAAGTCGCTGTCATGATGGGAAATATTGTGATGAATTTAGTGCTCTATAAACGGTTTGTCGATGTCGGATGTACTCCACTGGCAACATGGATGAATGGCAATATTGTGGTTCATATGGATGGTACGAATATCAACGTACAGGCAGAAAAGCCTGAGATTCATGAGAACTATAAAAAACTGCTATCGTTAAAGCAACAGTAATCAAGGAGCTAGCTTTACTGTTTGATTGAGGAGCATTGGAAGAACCTTGGTATGGAATGAGAATCGCAGTTGAGGTAAGGTAAGTGAGTAGGTCTATTTCGGGAATCGTGGTGCGTTTTTTGTAAAATATGGTAACATACTGATGCTTGATGGATATCAGGATTAAATGAGAGGATACCTGTGTGATAGTTGAAGAGCGAAGAGCAAAGATTGTCCAGATGCTTAAGTACGAACGAACGGTGAAGGTCAGTGCCCTCATGCAAGCCTTTGGTGTATCCGTCGAGACGATACGCCGTGACCTGGAGTTTTTGGAGGATGAAGGGTTCTTGAAAAGAGTCTATGGCGGGGCAATCCGCAAGGGTGTTTTTGGGGAAGAGCCCACCTATGATACACGAGAGGTTATTAACCTTGACGCAAAAAAGGCGATTGCCGCTGAAGCAGCCAAGCTCATAGAGAACGGTGATACGGTTTTCATTGATATTGGAACGACATGCCTGGAGGTTGCCAAGCTTCTGTCGGATAAGAAGAGCCTTACCATTCTTACCAATTCTTTCATGATTGCCAAGGAGATGACTGATTTTCCTGGATGTAGAGTTTTTCTGCTTGGAGGAGAACTTCGGAAGGGGGAGCTTTCCGTCTCAGGGTTTTTGACAAGTACCAACCTTAATTTATTTAATGCAGACAAAGCAATAATTGGAGCCGGGGGAGTTACCGTAGAGTCAGGAATCACAGACTACCACCCGGAAGAAGCATATGTCAGGCGTCTGATGATTGACCGTTCAAAGTATTGTGTGGTGGTGGCAGACCGTAGTAAATTCGGGGTTGTTGCGATGAATGTTGTTTGCCCGCTCGAGAAAATCGGGGTTCTTGTAACAGACGACCTCATATCGGAAGAAATGAAACTCAGCCTGGAAACTGCATCGATACCTATCATTGTATCTTCAACGAAATAAACTTTTAGGATTAGAATGTCCTTCTCTCCGCTCACCTCCTTGTGCCGGCTAGTGGTATTCTTCAATGCTGTCCCGCTTAAGACAATCTGACAATCAGAGAGAAGGTTGAAATCATCTTGAGCATGCATTGGGAGTAAAATTTGCCAACATTGTGTGGAATTGTATGTTTTAAAATAAAACTATAGTTGACAAGAGCCTAAAATCAAAATATCCTTAGATTATCTCAATCAAAACCATCAAACTAGCAAACAAATCCACATAAAGTAGTAAAGGAGCAGAATTTTGAAAGCAGATGTACTTGTTATTGGTACGGGTGCTGTAGGATGTGCAATCACAAGAGAATTGACCAAGTTCAATCTAAGCGTCATTACTGTCGATAAGAACCCCGATGTCGGGGGACTGGCATCAAAATCCAATAGTGCGATCATCCACACAGGGTATGATGCTGCAGTAGGAACTTTGGAATCCGAACTCGTGGTGACTGCTAATCCTATGTATGACCAGCTTGCCTCTGATCTTGATGTTCCATTTGTAAGAATTGGAGCCATCCTTCCGGCAATAACCAATGAGCAGTTCGAAATGCTGCCGATGCTGAAAGAAAAGGCCTTCAAGAACAAGGTGTATGATGTTGAATATCTGTCCAAAGAACAGATTAAGGAGATGGAACCGAACATCACCGATGAAGTAAAGGGTGGTTTGTACATACCAAGGGAAAGCATCATCGATCCATTCCTGCTTGTCGTAGCCTATGCTGAAAATGCCGTCCAGAACGGTGCGAAAATCCTCCTTAATACCGAGGTAACAGGTATTGAAACCAAAGATGGCAAAGTAGTCGGAGCACATACTACGCAAGGATTCATCGAGGCCGCATATATCGTCAACGCTGCAGGGTTGTATTGCGACCAAGTAGCATCGTTTGTTGGAAAAAATGATTACTTTGTAAATCCAAGGAAAGGTCAGTTCTACATTCTGGATAAGGACACCGATTGTAAGGTCAACCATATTGTTCTCCCGATTCCTACCAAACTCACCAAAGGAAAGTTGATGTGTCCAACGACTCATGGCAACATGCTTATTGGTCCCACTGCCGAAGATGGGCTGGACAAGAGTGATGCTTCTACCAATCGCGAAGGTCTGGATAGCATCATGACTGATGTGAGAAAGCTCATTCCGGGCGTGAATTTTCGTGACACTATTACTCAGTTCGCCGGTTTACGACCTAACCGTAACCCTGAAGGTTTGCACATAGATGCCTACGATGACCTGAAAAACTATATCAACATTTCTGGTGTCAGATCGACCGGACTGACAGGCTCTGCTGCCATCGGCAAGTATATTGTTCAAATGTTGCTGCGCCTTGGAATGAACGCACAGCCGAACTGGGATTTCAATCCAACAAGGAAGAGAATTCCTTGTTTCAATGAAATGACTGATGATGAGAAGATTCAAATCATAAAGGAAGACCCCTTGTATGCGCATATCGTGTGTAGGTGTGAAACCATCACGGAAGGGGAAATAGTTCGAGCGATCCACAGCCCGATACCTGCTACCAGCGTCGATGCAATCAAACGGCGGCTCAGAGCCGGTATGGGCCGGTGTCAGGGTGGATTTTGCGGTCCGGCTGTTATCGAGATACTTGTCCGTGAACTTGGTGTTTCACCGCAAGAAATCTTCAAGAGCAGAAAAGGGTCGTACATGATTTGCGGAAAAGTTAAATGATGAGGTGTGCAAATGTTTGAGCTCGCATGTGATGTTGCAATAATTGGCGGCGGCCCTGCCGGTTTGAGTGCTGCAGTGGCAGCGAAAGAAACAGGGGCAGCTAAGGTGGTCATCCTTGAACGTGACAAAGCAATGGGTGGAATCCTGCAGCAATGCATTCACCCTGGATTCGGTCTTACGTATTTCAACGAGGAGTTGACTGGCCCCGAGTATGCCGCCCGGTTCATCGAAAAGGCAGCAAGACTTGGGATTGAGTACTTGAATGACACCATGGTCTTGGAAGTGCACGACGATGCCTCGATGCTCTGCACCAGCAGTGAAAAGGGTATGATGCACGTCAAAGCCAAGAGTATTGTCCTGGCCATGGGCTGCAGGGAGAGAACGAGAGCCCAGATCCAGATTCCAGGAACCCGACCAGCAGGTGTGTATACTGCAGGGACTGCGCAGCGTTTGGTCAACCGCCAGAATGCGATGGTGGGTAAGAAGGTTGTGATTCTCGGTTCGGGTGACATCGGCATGATTATGGCCCGCCGCATGACGCTTGAAGGAGCAACCGTGGTGGCGGTGGTCGAATTGATGGACTATCTGGCAGGGCTTACGAGAAACAAGGTGCAGTGCCTCGAGGACTTCTCAATCCCCTTGTACCTCTCCCATACGATTACCAGGATTGTGGGTAATGACCGTGTAGAAGGCGTCTATATTGCTGCAGTGGATGAGAACAAACGTCCTAAGCTGGAAACAGAAACCCTCATTGACTGCGATACTGTGCTGCTCTCTGTAGGTCTCCTTCCAGAGAATGAGTTGACTAGGAAAGCCGGAATATCCATCAATCCGATTACCAGCGGGCCTGTAGTCAACCAATACCAGCAGACTTCTAAGGAGCACATTTTCGCCTGTGGAAATGTGGTCCATGTCAATGATCTGGTAGACAATGTCTCGATGGAAAGCTGTGTCGCAGGTTTTCATGCCGCCAAGCACGCGCTTGAAGGAGAGGTGCTAAGTACGGGAACAGTGGCATGCGCTGCCGGGATGAACGTGCGGTACATCTGCCCGCAAGAAATTAAGCTTGGAACCCAGGATCAGGAAGTCGATCTGTCTTTCAGAGTATCCCAGCCTAAGAAATCAGTGGTGATTTTAGCTTCCATCGGAGGACGGAGCCTCGTTGTGAGAAAAGCGTTCAAGGTGAATCCGGGGGAGATGGAAAAAGTCACATTTAATACACAAGGCTTCTCGGATGGGCAGACTCTCACCATTGATGTAAAGGAGGATAAATAGATGGATAAAATCATCACGTGTACAATATGCCCGCGGGGTTGTGAGATTTACGTCAAGGGTCAGAAAGATATTATAGAAAGCATCACAGGCTTTTCCTGCAAGCGTGGCAAGCCCTTTGCAACAGATGAGTTCTTCCTTCCTAAAAGAATTTTCACATCAACGGTAAAACTTGAAGGTGGTAATGAACCGCTTCTCCCCGTCCGAAGTGATGCGTCTGTTCCGAAAGACAGTCTCTTCGATTGCATGAAGGTCATCAATGGTGTGACTGCACATGCCCCGGTGAAGCGAGGCGATATTTTAGTAGTCGATATTCTTGGACTGGGTTGTAACATCGTTGCATGCAAGAGTGTTGATTAGCTTCTCCAATCAATAACCGGATCTTGTTTTTCGTGATGTCATTAAGTTAGGCTTCCAAAGCTAAGTAGAACTAAGCTATCGATGAAGAAACCAATGTTTCGGACTTGATAGCTTTCATTTTCAGCCTCGAAGTCACCATTAATTTTTTTGATGCAAATTATTACGATTTCGGGCGCTGGCAAGTGAAACTGGCAGAACAGACATGCCGAGCACGAAAACACATGTCGAATGAAGATACCGTTGTCCATTTTTTCTTGAAATATGGTGATTGTCATGATCATCTTCCAGCTTGGATCCTTACCGAAATAATGGATTTCGGTGCTACCCTCTCTTTCTATCGCGGAGTAGAAAAAGATATTTGAAAAAATGTTACTCTGTCATTCAATCAATCAGAAGAATTGGTGCTCTCATGGCTTCTTGGGCTCACCACTATACGAAATCGCTGTGTGCATCATTCACGACTCTGGAACTGGCAGCTTGGCATACCGTTTATACTTCCCAATACACGAAAGTACAAGGAATGCAATATTCCCTAATTAAGCAACCGTCAGCTTGGGTCCATCCTGTACTTTTGTGCATGGATGAGTGACAAACTGGTAGAGGCTCTTGCAAAATAGCAA
>WARP01000468.1_pt1 | contig 16957 bp, 14 predicted proteins | sample 4769151 | NCBI WGS metagenome assembly WARP01 (sample SAMN08893023, study PRJNA449175) | gut metagenome | isolation source: rumen sample fed with dry roughage | host: cow | place: India: Nagpur | collected 2016 | reverse complement strand
GTAAAAATCCGCCTGTCATACTTGTAGAAAAGATGATGGACAGCCTCAATATTCCCTTTCACAATATTGATAATAAAAACTGGAAAGAGTACCCCTACTCTCCTCAGGCAAGCTTCAGAATTGCCCACTCAGGTAAGGAGATTTATTTGCAATATATAGTAAATGAAAAATACATAAGGGCTTTCTACTCAAAGGATGAGGGCTCTGCCCCCTACAAAGACTCTTGTGTGGAATTCTTTATCATTCCTGGAGAGAACGATACAATCTACTATAACCTGGAGTTGAACTGCATTGGGGTTGGGACATTTGCCGGCGGTCCGAACAGGAAGGAAAGAACCCGTTTTGGATCCGATGTAATGTCTAAGATACGTCGTGCATCTTCCCTTGGAAACGAGGGTTTTGAAACTAAAGTGGGCGAGTTTGAATGGAAAATCACTGTAGCACTTCCTGTAGAGCTCTTTTCATTGAACCAGTTATCTCCACTTAGCGGCCGTCAAGTGAAGGCCAACTTTTACAAATGCGGCGATGACCTACCCGAAAAACACTATTTGTCTTGGAATAAAATCGGAACAGAAAAGCCGGATTTCCATAGACCTGAATTCTTTGGCACTCTTTGTTTCGAGTAATCAGAATGGATATCCTACTCCAAATTGAAGTGAGTAAGTATTTTCCCTGAACCATCTCTTGGGACCAATCCAGCTTTTAAGGTAAGGATCCCTTGCTACCATTCCCAAATCAAGCCTAAGTATCACAAAATCAAGGTTCAATCTTGCACCGGCGCCCCAGTTTACGGCAATGCTTTCATAAAAATCACCAATCCGGAACAAACCATCTTCCCGACCTGGTTCGTTCCTGAGTGTCCAAATATTTCCAATATCTGCAAAAAGAGCACCTTCGACTCTCCAGAACATCCTGAACCTATACTCAATGTTGGCTTCTATCTTGAGATCACCTGTTTGGTTAGGTATAGAAAAGGTAGAGTCAATAGCCGCTGATCCAGGGCCAACCGAACGGGGTTGCCAACCCCTTAAACTATTTGCACCACCAGCATAGAACAGTTTTTCGAATGGTAAAACCCTTGAATTGCCATATGCAAAACCAGCACCGATGTTGAATCTGGTTGCAATTGCATTGTCAGGATTTGGTTTCCAGGTATATCCGATCGTCAGGTCGGTCCGCAGATACTGTGCATAAGGTGTATTCCAGATCGTTTTGGATCCGGTAGTGTCACTTGTGAGGGTATTGTTAAACAAGCTTAAAATATTACCTGCTATATCGTTGGTCCACCTTGCATAAAAAAAGGTTTTGCTCGGGATTGCAGAAGCATCAGTTGTATAGTAAACCGTTGCTCCCGAACCCAGGTCAAAGTGGTTCCTGTATGCATTTCTCAAAAAAGGATCCTTCAAAGTTTCATAAAAAGTAGGGTTCAGGTTGAACAGTTTCACAATACTTATTTGCAATGGATTAACACTGTAGAAGAATCTTTCTCCCGAACGCCAGCTGTATCCGTAATTGAGGGATATAAGGTTTCTTGTAAATTCGGGACGGTTTTGATAATTATAACCTAAATTGATATCGGTCCGAGGTACATTTGTCTTAAACAGGGAATCGGGTATCAGCAAAAAACTGGGAACTGAAAGCCCTGCCGAGATTCCAAGTTCGGTTGACCTGATCTGCTCGTTGAGTTTGAACTGGAAATTTCCCATGAATCCAAGGGTAAACCACTCTCCTCCCTTGAAGAGGTTTTTATGGTAATATGAAACTGCAGGTGAAATACCAAAAAGGTTGTTCGAATTACTTGAGGCCTCCAGGTTTAATTTGTATCCTTGGCTCTTGGAGGGAGTCAGTCTGATAGTACAATCAACCTCCCTCTCTCTTTGAGATGAATCCGCCGGAACCTCGTCAAACTGAATATTAACTCCCGAAAAATAGCGTAGTGCCACAAACCGGTTGTAAGTATTGGTTGCCTCACTTTCATTGTACAGGTCACCTTTGCGCAATGTATTCATCTTTTCAAGGACCCTGTTTTTAATTGTACGTGTTCCTCTGTGATATATATCAAAGTCTTGTAGTTTTACTTGAAGATATGTACCCGAAGTATCCTCTCTTCCACGCATGGGATCAAAATCGGGGAAAAGAGATATTTCTCTGATCCTATAGATATTATGACTTCTAGCATCGTTAGGGGTTTCGTTTCGGGTATGGTTTTCCACCAAAACGTGGAGGTCTGCAGTTCCATCCCTTCTTAATGTATCTGCCTCGAAGAAAAAATAGTTTTTGGAGAAATTATAATATCCCTTATCCCTCAAATAGGAGGCTATCCTTTCACTCTCTTTATCCAGGACATCCTCGGCCAACCTTTCACCTTTGCGTATAAGGGATGGATTAAGGATGGGATTGACAGCCCTATCAATGGCAGTATCCCTGATTGTATAACTCAGGTCGTTTATTATATATGAATCGCCTAAAGTTACATAATAGAAAACACTGCTTTTTTTGTTCTTGGTTATGATCGTATCAGCTACTTTGGAGTTGAAATAACCAATCGCTGAAAGGTGGTTTTTGATATTCTCAGTACTACGGTTGACAAGAAATGTGTCAAGGATAACAGGAGGCTGCCCAACTTTCTTAACGAAACGATCCCAGCCATTATCCTTGCCGTTGCTCCAATTGTAAATTGCCACGAAAGGATTCCAACCAAACAAGAATGAAGTATTCGGTTGTTGCCTGATATACTGGCTCAGAGTTGATGGTGTTACATCTTCGCTGTTTGTTACTTCTACTATGTTCTCCTTGAGCACGCTCCTGCCCTCGGGTACAACTCTCACAGTGCTGCATGAAGAGAGTAAAAGTAAAACACCTGCCAACAGTACCAAGAAAATATTGCAAAAATGGAATCTCATTGATTAGTAATCTTATTTTGTAACAAAAATAGTAATTTATATCAATACATTTTTTGAGAATTATAAAAAAAGATATCTTTGTAAATTATTATTAATCCAACTCACTCCGATTGGAAATAAATTATTAATCCGACTCATTTACATATTTGAACATGAAGAATAAGTACATAGACCTCATAGAGCAATCATTCGACTTTCCGCAAGACGAATTCAGGGTAGAAGACGGGGATCTTCACTTCCATAATATTCCAATTATGGATATAATCGAACAATACGGCACTCCTCTAAAAATTACTTATCTGCCAAAAATTTCCTCCCAAATTCAAAAGGCAAAAAGGATGTTCAACGTTGCAATGGCCAAGGTAGATTACGAAGGTGATTACAATTATTGCTACTGCACCAAGAGCTCCCACTTCTCCTTTGTTATCGAAGAGGCCCTTAAAAACGACATACATATAGAAACTTCTTCGGCATTCGATCTCAACCTGATTGAATCACTCAATGCCAAAGGAACTGTAGACAAGGAGCTTTACATAATATGCAACGGGTTCAAAAAGCCGATGTATATTGAGAATATCGCCAATTTAATCAACAATGGCTGGAAAAACACAATCCCGGTTTTGGACAATATGCAGGAGTTTGACGATTTGGATGAACAAGTTACAGAGCCGTTGAAGATTGGAATACGAATCGCAGCCGAAGAGGAACCTAAATTTGAATTCTACACATCTCGGCTTGGGATAAGGTATAGTGACATCCTTCCTTTTTATGAAAACAAGATCAAGCATAACAAAAAGTTTTCATTGAAGATGCTACATTTTTTCATTAACACTGGTATAAGGGACAATGCCTATTACTGGAATGAACTCTCCAAATGTGTATCTGTATATTGTGACTTGAAAGCTATATGTCCTGAACTCGATTCCCTTAACATCGGAGGTGGATTTCCAATCAAAAACTCCCTCGCATTCGATTACGACTACGAATACATGGCCGAAGAGGTTATTGCCCAAATAAAGAGCATCTGTTCTCAAAGAAACACTCCGGAACCGCACATATTTACAGAGTTCGGAAGTTTTACCGTTGGAGAGAGTGGAGCCGTAATTTACCAGGTGCTGGATCAGAAACAACAAAACGACAGGGAAAGATGGTATATGGTTGACAGCTCTTTCATGACCACACTTCCCGATACATGGGGCATCAAACAACGCTTTATCCTGCTCCCGATCAACAAGTGGTACAGCGAATACCAAAGGGTATTTTTAGGTGGCCTAACATGTGACAGTCAGGATTATTATAATGCCGAAGCACATGCCAACGCAATTTTCCTTCCTACAATCAACGGGGACAGCGATCCATTGTACATTGGTTTTTTCCATACAGGAGCATACCAGGAATCTGTTGGTGGATTTGGTGGAATACAACACTGTCTTCAACCTGCACCAAAACACATAACCATAGATATTGACGAAAACGGGGAGTACTACACCCGTTTGTTCAGCAAAGAACAGACCTACAAATCAATGCTCAAAATTCTTGGTTATTGATGCTGCCATCCAAATCCGATATAAAAACCATTCGCTCCCTGGAAATGAAAAAATTCAGGGAGTCGCTCGGCATGTTCATTCTTGAAGGCGAAAAAATTGTCGCAGAAGCAGGTAAATCTGGAATCAGGATACTTAAAACATTTTACCGCAATGAGATCGGAGATGAGTTGATGTCGCGGATATCCTTGCTATCATCTCCCTCACCAGTGCTGGCAATTGCCCAAAAACCATTGGACAAACCATTCGAGATCCCTCAAAACGGGAAAATATCCTTAGCATTGGAATCAGTCAAAGATCCCGGCAATCTGGGAACAATAATCCGGATTGCAGAATGGTTTGGTATAGACTCCCTTTACTTATCTCCTGATTGTGTTGATGTTTACAATCCAAAAGTAGTTCAGGCATCAATGGGATCTATCTTCCGAATTAAAACTTTCACGATTGACATAAAAGAGTTGGTACTAATGGCCCGCAAACAATGCCAAGTATATGGCACATTCCTGGTGGGCAACAACGTGTACAGCAAAGACTTTACAGATGGCGGATTGATTGTCATGGGCAGCGAGTCACACGGAATATCTCCCGACGTGGAAAATCTAATCTCAACCAAGCTGACAATTCCCTCTTTCTCACCAAATAACTCCATAGATTCACTTAACGTTGCTGTTGCAACAGCGGTAATCTGTTCCGAAGTCAGGCGTTCCTTTGGCGGAGAGCTTCGAACAACACCACAGTAGCAGCTGCAGACACATTGAGGGAACTTATCTGCCCTGCCATAGGAATCTTGAAACTTTCATCACACAAATCTTCGGCCGACCTGGAGATGCCTTTCTCCTCGGACCCCATAATGATTGCACAAGGCTCTCCAAACTTGACATCATAAATGTTATTTGAAGATTTTTCAGTTGATGCAAAGATTTTGTATCCGCTTTGCTTGAGGTAAAATATCGCCTCCCTGATATTGGAAACCTTACAAACAGGTATCCTAAGAAGGGCACCTGCAGAGGTTTTTACTGCATCTGCATTTATGTTTGCACTCCCTTTGGCCGGAACTATAATTGCGTTTGCTCCTGCACACTCGGCAGAGCGTGCTATCGCACCAAAGTTACGGACATCACTCACCCCGTCCAATATCAGAATCAAAGGAAGACCCTCTTTTTTTGCAGCAAAGGCTACAATATCTTCCAGCGAAAAATAGTCTACCTGAGGTAAAAATGCAATAACACCTTGGTGGTTTGCCCTTGATATCCGGTTTAACCTCTCAGCCGGGACAAACTGGACCTGGATTCCCTTTTGCTGGATTTTTTCCAGTAAAACCCTGAACTGTGAGCCCTCAAGCCCTTGTTTGAACATCACTTTCTCGATGTTCCTGTTACTCTCGATTGCTTCGGTAACTGGGTGAATACCCGCAATATAATACTCTTTTTTTTCCATAAAGTTAATTTAATCATGAAGCTTCTCCCACTCTTCCAGCTTTTTATCAAGAGTTTCCTTTAAGAGGCCATACTCTTCGAGAGTCTGAGGCAAAGATACTCTATTATCATTTGCTGACAATAGCCTCTCAATTTCCATAATCTTTTTTTCCAATGCCCCTATTTCCTCTTCGCATTTTTCAATCTTGCTCCTTTTTCTTTTTTGTTCCCGTTCTGCCTCCTTTTGCTGCAGATATGATAATGCTCCCTCGGATTTTAAATTTTCAGATAATTCTTCCCTTCTATTATCATTGATTTGCAATCCTGGTCCAGGATCTTCGAGTTGCTCAAGAGTGGAAATGTTCTTTCGGCTCAAAAAATCTGAGAGTCCACCGAGATGCTCCCTCACCGTGCCATCTTTAAACTCAAAGACTTTGTCGGCCAAGCCATCCAAGAAGTCCCTGTCGTGTGAAACAAGAATGAGGGTTCCCTCATAAGATTGCAGGGCCCTTTTTAATACATCTTTGGATATCAAGTCCATATGGTTTGTAGGCTCGTCGAGAGCAAGCAGGTTATAGGGCTTAAGTATAAGTTTTGCCATTGCCAGCCTAGCCCTTTCACCACCACTCAACACCTTTACTTTTTTATCGACATCCTCACCCTTGAAAAGGAAAGCGCCCAGAATATCCCGCAGCCTGGTGCGTACATCGCCAACAGCAACCTTGTCCAGAGTGCCTAAGACGGTATCTTCCTTATCCAGCAACTCCTCCTGGTTTTGGGCATAATAACCCATGGATACATTATGTCCCAATGTTATGCTCCCGGCAACGGGTAATAACTCTTTGGTTACTAATCTCATAAAAGTGGTTTTGCCCTCACCGTTGCGTCCAAGGAATGCGATTTTTTCTCCACGCTCAATGATAAGATTCACATCAGAAAAGATTCTTTTGGGACCAAATGACATCGCAACTCCTTCCGCCTTTACAACCACTTGTCCCGAGCGGGGTGCAGGAGGAAACCTCAGGTTGAGCGCAGAGTTGTCCTCCTCTTCTATCTCAATCCTCTCCAGTTTGTCCAATTGCTTTATCCTGGACTGGACTTGGTTGGATTTTGTTGCTTTATATCTAAAACGTTCGATAAACTCCTCTGTTTTTTCTATCAGCTTTTGTTGATTGTCAAATGCTGCCCGTTGCTGTTCAAACCTCTCTTTTCTCAACTCCTTGTATCTGGAGTAGGGAACCTTGTAATCGTGAATTTTACCCAGCATTATCTCTACAGTCCTGTTGGTTATGACATCCAGAAACCTACGATCATGGGAGATCAGAATCAACGCCCCACGAAACCCCGAAAGGTACTCTTCGAGCCATTTAATGGATTCTATGTCTAGGTGGTTGGTAGGTTCGTCCAGCAAAAGGATATCAGGACTTCTGAGGAGTACTTTTGCCAATTCCACTCTCATGTTCCATCCTACACTGAGTTCCCCTCTGTCCCGCTCCAGCTCATTTCTGTGAAAGCCAAGGCCTGTCAGCACCTTCTCTGCCTGGGCCATGGGATTGAAAGAGGTGTACAAGGAGAGTCTTTCCGTGGCATCATTAAGGCGTACCAATAGCTTATGATAACCTTCGCTCTCATAATCTGTGCGATCTGCAACTTCGAAATTTAGCCTGGCAATAACATCCTCCAGCTCTTTTACATGAGAAAAGGCTTCCAAAGCAGCATCGATTACTCTTTTGTCTTTGTCAAAATCCATCTCTTGCGGGAGATAACCTATGGTAAGGTCGCCGGGCAGCTGGATTTGGCCCGATGACGGTGTAACAACCCCGGCAATGATCCTCAACATGGTTGTCTTTCCAGAGCCGTTCCTCCCGACCAATCCTATCCGGTCAGAATCATTGATGTGAAAATTAACCTGGTCAAACAATGTAAAACCACCAAAGGAGACAGAAAGATTATTAATCGAAATCACGGCAGATCAGTATACTAAATTCATAAAGCATATAAAGCGGCGTACCAACAATAAACAGGGTAAAGGCATCCCCGCTGGGGGTGATAATTGCGGCCACAATGATAAGTATTGTAAAAGCGTGTTTCCTGTATTTTTTGAGCATGCTTTTGGAAATAATTCCCAGGCGTGAAAGTATGGCAGCAAGGGCGGGCATCTCAAACACAACACCCATTATCAGGATCAGCCACGTGAACATGGATATGTAGGAGTGTAGGGATATTTGGTTTGCAACCCAGTCACTTACCTGGTATGTACCCAGAAATCTTAAAGTTAGAGGGAAAACAAAAATATATCCAACCAAAACTCCTGCAAAAAAAAGGATGGATGCAAATCCAAATGCTTGTTGTACGCTTCGCTTCTCCTTGTCGTACAATCCTGGTTTTACAAAACCCCAAAATTGGTAAAGTATAAAGGGAATTGACAAAATAAAGGCCAATGTCAATGATACGCTCACATGGGTAAAAAACTGTGCAGAAAGCTCTATGTTGATAAGCTCTATCGAGAATGGGGCCGGTTTCATGGCAGGAATGCCCAGCAAACCCGAGAGGGATTCAAACCACTTATAAAGGATAAAATCATCATTTACAGGCGCAAATATGATTTTATCGAAAACAAACTTTTTGTTGGGAAAAATAACAACAAGGAATACAAATACCGAAACAGCAGAGCGGAATAACACTCTGCGGAGTTCGTCCAAATGGTCCCAAAAAGTCATTTCGCCAGCCACAGGATGCTATTTGTCCTTGTTTACCTCGTTGTCGGAGGTCTCTTTTATCTCGTCCTCGATGCCTTTAACTCCATCCTTGAAGCTACGGACACCCTTGCCTATCCCTTTCATAAGTTCGGGGATCTTCTTTCCTCCAAAAAGCAACAGCACAATAAAGGCAATTATTATGATTTCGGTGGCACCTAAAGAACCAAAAAGTAAAAAATTGTTCATGATCTGTTATTTATCAATGTTAAAAAAGGGTGCAAATAATTCGACTATATACTCAGGAGCCCTTGTAGGTTTACGGGAGTCTGAATGAATAAAGCCAAGTGTTACACTCCCGGTGCAAACTGTGACGTTGTACGGATTGAAAATTTCTGTCTCAATCACCAACTTTGCTTTTGGGAGCTCCTTTATAGCACTTACTATCCTAAGCCTGTCTCCCTGGTATGCTGGTGTTTTATAATTACACGTCACGTTCACTACAGGCATCATCACCCCCCTCTTCTCAATCTCTTTTATTGGCAGTCCCATATCGACCAAAGCCTGATTCCTTCCACACTCAAAATACCGGATATAGTTAGAATGATGTACAATACCCATCAAATCGGTTTCGTAATACCTTACCTCCAGAAATGTTTCGTGAATATACATAACTATTTGGTTAAATCAGATATCAACTGTTGCAGTTTGGCCATTTTGGACTCTGCATCGGAACGTTTTTTCTTTTCCATCTCAACAACCTGGGGCGGCGCACTCTCAACAAACCTGGAGTTAGAAAGTTTTGCATTAACAGATTTGAGGAAACCTTGCAAATGTGCAAATTCTGCCTCTGCCTTTTTAATCTCTTCGGCAGCATTGGTCAAACCTTCCAGCGGAACAAAAAATTCTGTGGTATAAGATATGAAAGTTATACCTGTCATTGAGCTGTCCTTGTTTACAATATCGTCAATTGTTACAATATTGGCCATCTTTTGGATTACCCCGTAGAGGGAATGGTCCAGATTTCCTTTGACATACAACTGCAATCCCTCTTTAGGTGATATTCCCTTTGATTGCCTGATATTCCGGATATTGACAATAGCTTCCCGTGCCAGGTCAAACTTATCAAGAATTGACTTTTCAAAAACAGAAGCCTCGGGTTGGTTTGTCACCATTATACTTTGTCCTCCTGCCCTTTCCTGGAGATTTTGCCAAAGTTCCTCTGTTATAAAAGGCATGAATGGATGCAATATCCTTAATAATTTGTCAAAGAAGCCAACTGTAGCCTCCATGGTAGCCTTATCAATCGATTCTCCGTACGAAGGTTTTACAATCTCCAGGTAAAAAGCACAAAAATCATCCCAAAAGAGTTTGTATACGTGCATCAATCCATCTGATAAACGGAATTTATCAAAGTGGTCATTTATAGCAATTATGGACTCAGACAACAAGTTATCGAACCATAGAATGGCTGCTGCCGAGTGGTCTGGTTGAGCAATCTCGCTGGAGACATTCCATCCTTTAACCAATCGGTATGCATTCCATATTTTGTTGGCAAAATTACGGCCTTGTTCCACCTGACTTTCATCAAACAGGATATCATTTCCTGCACTGCTGCACAAAAGCATCCCGACCCTTACACCATCGGCACCGTACTCTTCAATAAGCTTGAGAGGATCTGGAGAATTGCCCAAGGACTTGGACATTTTACGTCCCTGCTTGTCCCTTACTATACCTGTCAGGTAGACGTTTCGGAACGGCACATCACTGCAAAACTCACCACCGGCCATAATCATCCTGGCAACCCAAAAGAAGAGGATCTCAGGGGCGGTAACCAAATCATTGGTAGGGTAATAGTAGGCAAGTTCACGGTTTGGAGTCTTTTCGGGAAATCCGGGTTTTCCAGGATCAAATACCGACACGGGCCATAGCCAGGAAGAAAACCATGTATCCAACACATCTTCGTCTTGTCTCAAATCCGCTGCAGTATAAGATGGATCAATCGATTTAGCCTCAACCAAAGCCTCATCTGGAGTTGAAGCTACCACAAATTTACCGTTGGGAAGGTACCATGCCGGTATTTGCTGCCCCCACCAAAGCTGACGTGAGATACACCAGTCTTTGACATTTTCCATCCAATGCCTGTATGTGTTCTTGTATTTATCTGGGATTAGTCTGATTTTGTTTTCCATGACCGCTTTCAATGCCGGCGCTGCAGCCTTGTCCATCTTCATGAACCATTGAAGGGAGAGCCTTGGTTCGATCACAGCATCGGTCCTTTCGGAATAACCAATTTGCGAAAGATATTCCTCTTCTTTAACCAGGTGCTCTTGTGCTGCAAGCATCTTAACTATCTTTTTTCTGGCCACGAACCTCTCCTCACCGACAAGTATTTGTGCCTTCTCATTAAGTTTACCAAAACTATCCAGAATATCTATCACAGGAAGGTTATGCCTCAGCCCTATTTCGTAATCGTTTATATCATGGGCAGGTGTGATTTTAAGGCATCCTGTACCAAAGTCCATAGAAACGTAATCGTCCTCGATAATGGGGATCTCTTTGTTTATTAACGGTATCATAACCTTTTTTCCTTTAAGGAAACGGAACCGTTCATCCTGAGGATGTACGCAAACAGCAGTGTCGGCCATTATGGTTTCGGGACGGGTAGTTGCAATTGTAATATACTCATTTCCTGGTTTGCCACCTTCGGAAATAAAATATTTGAGATAGTACAGTTTGGATTTGGTCTCCTTGTGCACAACTTCCTCATCACTGACAGCTGTCTGACCAACAGGATCCCAGTTTACCATCCTTATACCACGGTAAATCATTCCCTTATTGTAATAGTAGACAAAAGTATTGATAACGGCCTGGCTCATGGGTTCGTCCATTGTGAATTTGGTTCTCTTCCAGTCACACGAAGCCCCAAGCTTTTTTAATTGTTCCAGGATAATTCCACCATGTTTTTCCTTCCACTCCCAAGCATGACGCAAGAATTCCTCCCTAGTGATTGCGCTCTTTTCAATACCCTCAGCTTTGAGCTTGGCCACTACCTTGGCTTCGGTAGCTATGGATGCGTGGTCGGTTCCAGGAACCCAGCAAGCATTTTTCCCGGACATCCTGGCTCTTCTTACCAATACATCTTGTATTGTATTATTGAGCATATGGCCCATGTGGAGCACACCGGTTACATTGGGAGGAGGGATCACTATTGTGTAAGGCTCCCTGTCATCGGGTTCCGAATGGAAGTAACCCTTTTCCATCCAATATCTGTACCATTTGTCCTCAGTCTCTGCAGGCGAGTATTTAGCGGATATTTCCATATTGCAAAATCACATTTAAAACACAAGCTACAAAGTTAATCAATTTTAGAGAAAGTGAATCAATCCGCTATTAAGAAAAAATCTTATCTTTGCGAAGATCAAACCAAAAACAAAAACAATGAGTGCTGAAAATGAACTGAATATAGAGTTGAGTAGCGAAGTTGCACAAGGCTCTTACTCTAATCTTGCTATTATCACACACTCCAGCAGTGAATTTATCCTTGACTTTGTGAGGATGATGCCGGGAGTTCCCAAAGCACAGGTAAACAACAGGATAATCATGAACGCAGAACACGCCAAAAGATTATACCTTGCATTAAAGGATAATATTGCAAAATTCGAAAACCAATTTGGAGAAATTGAACTTCACAATACTCCAATAGACAAAGTTCCTATCAACTTTGGCAACAGTTCGGCCGAAGCTTAATTTCCATTAATATTAAATATGAGTAAAAAATTCAAGATTGTTGTACTGGCCAAACAGGTGCCGGATACACGAAACGTTGGGAAAAACGCAATGAAAGAGGACGGAACGGTCAACCGTGCCGCACTTCCGGCAATTTTCAATCCTGAGGACATGAATGCTCTGGAACAGGCATTGAGGTTGAAAGACCGGTTTCCCGGCAGTGAAGTATTATTATTGACAATGGGTCCGGGGAGAGCAGCCGAAATTATCCGGGAAGGGTACTACCGTGGTGCCGATGGGGGTGTGTTGCTAACCGACAGGAAATTTGCAGGTGCTGACACTTTGGCAACCTCATATGCCCTGTCAATGGCTATCAAGAAAATTGCTCCTGATGTTATCATTGCAGGCAGACAGGCAATTGACGGTGATACTGCACAGGTAGGTCCTCAGGTCGCCGAAAAACTGAGCCTGCCGCAGGTGACCTACGCCGAGGATATCCAAGGCTTAGAAGAGGGCAAACTCATCATAAAAAGGAGACTGGAAAGAGGTGTAGAGACAGTCAAAACACCGGTTCCTGTTGTAGTCACAGTACATGCTACTGCTCCGCCGTGCCGTCCACGCAACGCCAAATACCTGATGAAGTACAAGCATGCGACTACCCTTAGCGAAGAACATGACAACGAGCACAACTCATATCTTCCTATAAACACAAGGGAGTCTCTCAGGATACCTGAATGGGGAGTTGCTGATGTTGGAGGAGACGAAGCCAACTATGGACTATCAGGTTCACCTACAAAAGTTAAGAAAATAGAAAATATTGTCTTCCAGGCAAAAGAATCAAAAAAACTGACATCTGCTTACGAAGATATTGATTCATTAATCAAAGAGCTGGTTGCATCGCATACAATTGGCTAATATATAAGAAAAACAATGAATAACATAATTGTATATATTGAAACCGAAGGCGGGAAAATCGCCGACGTAAGCCTGGAGCTTCTTACAAAAGGACGATCACTTGCTGGAGAACTATCCTGCAAACTGGAGGCCCTGCTTATCGGAGACAGCGTAGAGAGCCATACCGAAGAACTGTTCCGGTACGGAGCCGAAAAAGTGCACCTTGCCCAGGACAAGAAACTGATGTTTTACCAGACCCTTCCTTACTCTGCAATCACTATTGATCTCTTTAGGAAAGAACAGCCCCAGATTGCTTTGTTCGGAGCAACTTCTGTTGGAAGAGACTTGGCACCAAGAGTTTCTAGCGCCCTTATGAGTGGTTTGACAGCGGACTGCACTTCACTGGAAATAGGTGAACATAAAGAGGCAAAAAGCGGGAAAGAGTATAAAAACCTTTTGTACCAAATCCGGCCTGCATTTGGAGGAAACATTATTGCAACCATCATCAACCCCGAACACAGGCCACAGATGGCCACAGTACGTGAGGGTGTTATGAAAAAAGAACCTTTGGAAAAAGGTGCAAAAGGCAAAATTTCCCAAATAGATGTTACCAAAATCCTTAAAGACGGCGATTTTGTTGTAGATATTATTGAGCGTCATATCGAAGAAAGAAGAGTTGACATTAAAGGGTCTGCAGTAATAATAGCTGGAGGATTTGGCGTTGGCTCCAAGGAAAACTTCAACCTGCTTTACGACCTTGCAGCTGTATTGGGTGGAGAAGTCGGTGCTTCCCGTGCTGCCGTTGATGCAGGGTTTGCAGAGCCTGCCCGCCAGATAGGCCAGACAGGTGTAACTGTAAGACCCAAACTGTACATTGCCGTAGGAATATCGGGCCAGATCCAGCACACAGCCGGTATGGACCAGTCTGCAATGATAATCTCTATCAATAATGACCCACTGGCTCCGATCCACCAAATTGCAGACTACGCAATAATCGGAGACCTTAACGAAATCATCCCCAGGATGATAAAGTCTTACAAACAAAACAGCAAATAACATGGCAAATTTTTATAAAGACAATAAAGACCTAAGGTTCCAGTTTGACCATCCTCTTATGCCCAAAATTGTACGTATCAAAGAGTTGGATTTCAAAGATGCCGGCAAATTTGACTACGCTCCAAATTCCGTCGAGGACACTGTCGACTCCTACGACAAAGTAATGGAGATTCTCGGAGAAATTTGCGGGGATGTACTGGCACCAAATGCAGAGGAAGTTGACAAAACAGGCCCCCATCACGAAAACGGGAGGGTTACATATGCCCCTGGCACGCAAAAGAACCAAGATATGCTCACAGATGCCGGTTTGTACGGAATGTCTCTTCCAAGGGAGTTTGGCGGACTAAATTTCTCAATGGTGCCTTACGTTATGGCTGCCGAAATAGTTGCAAGGGCAGATGCCGGATTTGCCAATATCTGGGGGTTACAGGACTGTGCAGAGACCATTCACGAATTTGGTTCGGAGGAGATTAAGTTTGAATTCCTTCCAAGGATCAACACCGGAGAGACTTGCTCCATGGACCTTACCGAACCCGATGCAGGCAGTGATTTGCAGGCAGTGATGCTTAGGGCTACATACAACGAAGAGAAAGGGATGTGGTATCTCAATGGTGTGAAACGGTTTATTACAAACGGAGATGCCCAGATCAAGCTGGTACTGGCCCGTTCCGAAGAGGGAACCACAGACGGCCGTGGACTCTCGTACTTCGTACATGACCAAAAATGGGGAGGAGTAAAGGTAAGGAGAATAGAAAACAAACTGGGGATCAAAGGATCACCAACGTGCGAACTGGTATTTACTAATGCTCCGGCCAAACTGGTTGGCGAGAGGAGGCTTGGTCTAATCAAGTACGTTATGTCCCTTATGAACGGTGCAAGACTCGGGGTTGGTGCACAATCAGTCGGACTCTCCGAAGCAGCTTATCGTGAAGCACTCAAATATGCCCACGAAAGAGCCCAATTTGGAAAGCCGATCATCCAATTCCCGGCTGTATACGAAATGTTGGCGGTCATCAAGTCCAAACTTCAGGCATCCCGTGCGTTGTTATACGAAACCACCCGCTATGTGGACCTTTACAAAGCTTATGGTTTCCTTGCCCAAGAGCGTAAACTGGAGACAGAGGAGAAGGCTGAAGCAAAAAAATACCAAAAGCTTGCAGATATGCTCACACCAATGCTAAAGCTGATGTCCTCCGAATATTGTAACCAAAATGCTTACGACTCACTGCAAATCCACGGTGGCTCGGGTTTCATGAAGGATTATCCGATTGAAAGAATCTACCGTGATGCAAGGATTACTACAATTTATGAAGGAACTTCACAGTTACAGGTAGTAGCAGCCCAAAGGTATGTTACTAACGGAGGGTATCTTGGACTTATGAAAGAGTATGCTTCTCTTCCGGTAAGGGCCGATTACGAACAGATTTCCAAAACAATCGTCGAAATGACAGCCCAATACGAAAAAGCTGTTGAACTCATAGCCGGGAAAGAGAGTGATTATATTGACTTCCATGCACGCAGGCTTGTGGAAATGGCATCACACATTGTCATGTCTTACTTACTGCTTATTGATGCACAGAGAGATAGCAGTTACGATAACTCCTTACAGATTTTTGTTGCAAAATCGAAGTCATGGAACGACGAGAGATACACCTATCTTAAAGAGTTCTCTCCTTGCCAGTTGAGTTCTTTTCTTGCAGTCAAGGAAGAGACTGTACCCCAAGCATGACTCTTACCATAATTACTCAGATAAGGCTGCCCCATAAGGGCGGCCTTTTTTGTCAACAAGGATTTTTGTAATAACTGCAACATGAAACCTCGTCACAAAATTCCACTTCTACCGTTACATGTCCGATTCCCCTATGCATAGCAATTTGCTTTAAACTCTCCTTTGCCTTTTGCACCTCTTCCCTTGTGACATTTTCTTGCATTACAAGATGTACCGACAATATATGGCTTTCGCCATCCAGTGTCCAAACATGCAGGTCGTGGATCGAATCTGCTTTGCCAATACTCTTGAAGTCATTATAGAGATCACTGATATCCACATCTTTGGGCACTTCCTGCAACATTATGGATATTGTTGATGATAAGTTTTTGTATACGTTGAACAATACCCATACAGCGATAATTACAGATAGCAAAGGATCGATGAACGGCAAATCCCAAAAATGCATCAATATGCCTCCGGCCATTACAGCTATCCATCCAAGCAGGTCTTCCATCATATGAATCAATACTGCTTTTTCGTTATGGCTCCTGCCCTTTTTTAAGCGAAACACAGCTGCACCGTTCACAATAATTCCAAGTATTGAAAGGAGAACCATACCGGCAGCGTTAGTATCCTGTGGGTCGGCAAACCTTTTAACACTCTCTGCTACAATGAGTATAGATCCAACCACGAGCACAACCGAGATAAATATGGAGCCAAGGAGTGAAAACCGTTTGTATCCGTACGAAAACCGGGAGTCTCCTTTTTTTGTGGATATTTTTTGAAGGTACCAGGCAACCCCCAATGACAAAGAATCCCCAAAATCGTGGAAAGCATCGGATAATATTGCCACAGAATTTGTCAATATACCGCCGATCAATTCAATAATTGCAAAGAAAAAATTTAGGAAAAAAGCTACTGCAATGTTTTTACCTGCATCATTTGGGCCATGAGCATGACTGTGGCTGTGGTCACTGGACATAATAAATAGTTTTTGATACTATAACCA
>WARP01001571.1_pt1 | contig 16999 bp, 16 predicted proteins | sample 4769151 | NCBI WGS metagenome assembly WARP01 (sample SAMN08893023, study PRJNA449175) | gut metagenome | isolation source: rumen sample fed with dry roughage | host: cow | place: India: Nagpur | collected 2016 | reverse complement strand
TCTTGATTGTGTTGTTAAATAGAGGCTAGAACCATGTTTACCGCGGCTGTAGAATACGGTTTTAACTCTTCCAACAAACAGCGACTGAATCGCCTCACTCGTATCTGTAATGCCTGTAATAAACGTTAATTCTTCATCAGACACTTTCAAGATGTCGGCTTTTGGTATAAAGTCATGAACCGTCTTTTTTTGTTTGTCGTGATCACTACAAAGCGATAACCAAAGGTTTGGATCAATTGAGATGATGCCATTAGAAACAATAAAGTCATCGATTAATCGTTCGTGCGTTTGTTTGATCGGATAATCAATCAAACTCACACTACAAAAGTGTAGAATGTCTTTTTGAAGCGATAATGGTTTTATTTGCTCATAGCTTAATAAAATATCCGCACTTGGGTTTCGATAAAAGGAAAACTCACGATTCCCATCGTTTTTTCTTAATTTAAGTTGAATCTCGTTTAAAGATAAAAAGAACCCCTTATCTAAGGGGCGATCATAGACAATCAAAATGATACAACACAAACAACTGCTAAATTGCGTAGGATCTCCTATCTCGGTTCTTTAGCTATTTTCATCAAACGAACGTCTTATTTTACTGGCTTTACAGTCACTTTAGTGCTCGTTGCGATACTAATGACATAGACACTCATTAACTGCAAAAACGGCGAAATGTATTGCCCGATAAAGGCATTTAGTTTGGGTGCGTTTGATTGATCTAACAAAGACAATAATACGACAAGAAAAATGAGTGTTGATAGAATTAGATAATAACTAAAATAGCGATAACTCACTTTAATTTTTACGACTTTATCTAGGACAACCAAATAGATGGTTGCGGCTAAGCTAACGATCAAACTTGAATAGAAATTTAGAAGTAAATACCCATTTGTTTTTAGCTTGTTGGCTTCATTCAAGAAGTTTGTGTCATTTGAGGTTTGATAACGTTCTAACAACGTCTTCGCGTCATTGACATACGCTTGATAATAAGGCAGAATCAGTAACATCAACACCAAAAGAATAGAAAAATAAACGATTAAATACTTATAGTTTAATTTCATAAATTACCCCCTTCAATTGTTATACGATTTGATTTGTTATCTTTATTCTACCCTAGATGGATGAATAAATCCATCCATCTTAGAAAAGGAACCTAGAAGGCTTCTAGGTTCATTAACGACTCACCCTCTAACGTAGATTTCAGTTTTTTCGCCGTTATCTTTAAATAACGCATCTCCTTTGGTTTTTAAAGCCAAATAGACTTGATAATAATCACCACTTGATCCAGCAAAATTAAGGCTTAGAACCACGTAGAGGATAATAAAATAATCATTACTAATCCAAACCAACAAACCACTTAACAAGACACCAAACACCAAAGAAGGCATTAAACACACAAGAATAAAATTTCGTTTGGTTAAAAGTGCGTCGGTACCTGTGGTTAAAAATGGAAATGAAATGCGGTACCTTGATTTGGTTTTTGAGAGCAATTGGATGGTGATTCCATGCGTGAGTTCATGTAGCGTCATATAAATAACAAGCGCAACAATCACCAACACTGCAATCAAATACCCTTTGATATTCGAACGCTCTTTATCAAGTAAAAGATAGATTAGTGCCATGAACGCAAATATCACTATGAAGATCACCTGTATGACGGTATTTTCTTTTTTACCTTTTAAATCATAGGTTTGACTTAACACATAGTTTTGTTGTTTATTCATTGTTAACTCCTTTTCGTTTGTTTACTTTAATCGTATACGAAAAAATGTGTTTTGTCTATAAAAAGATGAGAAAAGATAAACTTTTTATCGTTTATCCTTCTTTGATTAGAAGCGCATCTAGCGCTTCTTGTTTTTCATCTAAATACATCTGATTGATATAAACACCTGAAAGTAAGTCTTCATAAATATCGACATAGATGTGTTTGACTGCATCCCAAGACGTGTAGTTCTTTGTTTCAACCACTAAGGTAACAAGCGACTCATCAGCCATCTTTAATCCAGCCTTCATGACGAGGTCAGCGGGGGTGCTACCTAATTCATTCGTGACCTCAAAAATGGGTGAGATGATTCCACCAAGTCCGGTGGTATAAAGGTAATTAATCTCTTTGTCTGTCATAAAGGTTAGCCATTTCTTCGCACTTTCTTTATTTTGATGGCCTTTAATTAGTGCATACCCCCAAGCCCCCGCAGTTGTGGCACGTGTGTTTGTGACTTTATCCTTTGGTGCACTCGTGATTAGGTAGTCCTCACTATGTTCAATGTAGGCATTACCGATGGGGCCAATGTGCCCATAAGATAACCATAGATCGCCCGATTCTAAAAGAGTCGTCGGTTGGGTGACTGATTGAAACGCTGGGCCATAACTAAGGGCATCCGCTTCAAACAGATCTTGTAAATACGCCATCGCTTTAAAAAAGCCAATGGCAGAAACACTCGGTAAAACGTAGTCATCGACTGAAGCACTAAGCCCTGAGAGTGGGTAGATGAGTTGTGAGGAGACCTCACCATATGGAAAACCAAACTTGGCTTGGTTTGTCTCTGTTTTGATTCTCTTTGCCCAAAAAAACAGATCTTGCCAAGAAAGTTCTTTAATTTCAATGATTTCGTTAAATTCATTTCTAACGACGTCGACCGATGGTGGGATGTATGGCAGTGCTTGTTTATTAATTAACGTTAAATAGACGTCATAAGACACGAGTGCTAAATAGGTTTTATGATCTTTCTTGATGTAGGAGTCAAAAGAAGAAACAAACGTTCGATCGGTTAAATCATCTAAGTAATTGACGTCCTCTAAGTAATCACTTGACATGAATTTGTCTAGGTTTGCCGTATCTAGCATCACCACGTCAGTTTCGATGTCTTTACTTTCAACTTCCGCTTTGATGTGATCGTAAGCCTCTAAGGGCGATTCGTAAATCACATTGACCTTAATCCCATGTTCGGCCTCAAACAGTTTAACGAACGTTCGAAAAAACGTCTTTTCTTCTGGTTGTTGTAAGCCCGTTAACCTAAGATTTAACACTTTTGGTTCTGCTTTCTTTTGACAAGAAAACAAAGCGAGTAGACAAATCAAAATAATCATCTTTTTCATGACTCAATCCGCGCTTTCTATGATGTAGTGTTTTTTGATGTAATCCCTCGTATCCTTAAAAACGAGGTTAAATTCGTCAAGTAATTGTGTTAATTGATTACTGTCTTCTTCTAAGGCGCTTTTGTGCATCTTTAGTATGATTTCATAGAGTTGATCCGCACCAATACTCGCACTTGAGCTTCTGAGTTTGTGAAGGATACTTCTTGTTTTAATGTAGTCTTTTTCAATCACTGCCTGACTAAGTTCGATACCGACCTCACTGGTTTCTTTGTAATACTCTTTGATGACTAAGGTGTACAAATCGGCGTTTTCGCCTAATTGTTTAATGCCTTTATTGACGTTGATTGGCAGTCTTTTTTGAACCACGGCTTTGTTGTGTTTGTTTAATGTTTGTTTGATTTGATGTGTCAATACCTCTGGATCAAACGGTTTAGAGACATAGCCTACCATCCCAACCTCGTTGGTGGTTTTAATCACCTCAGGACCAATTTCTGCACTCATGGCGATTACAAGTGCGTCTTTGTTGATATTTAAGATTTGTTTTGTCGCGTCATAACCATTTAAATTAGGCATGTGAATGTCCATTAAGATGAGGTCAATGTCATCTGATTTTGATTGATACAACTTAACGGCTTCAAGCCCATCATCTGCCCTTAGTGTATCAAAGCCTTGTTGTTCTAGTAAAAGCTTAGATATGAGCTGATTGGTGTCGTTATCATCGACAATTAAAATGGTTTTATTCAATTTTTCAATGGCTTCATCCTGCATTTTTTCCTTCGTTTTTTCTAAGGATTTTGGTAAGAAAACCTCTAAAAGTGTGTTGTGTAAGATACTTGAAATGACTGGTTTGCCAATGGCTGCGTCTATGGCTTCATGATTTAATTGATCAAATAGATCGGTACGCTGCATCGGAATCATCAAGATGATTTTTGGAAACTGCTTAATGGCGGTATTTTCTTTTAATCTTCGGATGAACTCTAAGCCCTTCTCACTTGGGGTTTCGTAGTCACAAATGAGTAAATCAAACGGGTCAGTCATCTTTTGGTTGTACTGTGTGATTAACGACTCTGCGCTAACGCTAGAAGTCGTTAGTTCACTTCTGATGCCAAATGAATGTAGGTAGGTTTCCATCATATTTAAGTTAGATGTGTTTTTATCTAAGACTAAGGCATGGATATTTTTAAAGAAGGTATTTGAACTTTCCTTTAAAACCGATGTTTCTTTTTCTTGGTCATAACTAAGAGAAAGTTCAACGACAAACGTAGAGCCTACATTCTCTTTTGAATAGACACTCACAGACCCACCCATCAGTTCAACTAAGTGTTTAACAATCGATAAACCAAGACCAGAACCACCAAAACGGCGATTAATCGACGCATCGGCTTGTTTGAATGGCACAAAGAGTTGACTCATCACTTCTTTATTCATACCGATACCAGTATCCTTAACTGAGAATATCAAGTGTTCTTTATCTTCACCAACGGCTTTTTGATGGATTTCAAAAATCACGTCACCTTTATCGGTGAACTTGGTCGCGTTATTCAATAAGTTTAATAACACCTGTTCAATCCGTTTAGGATCTCCTCTATAGTAGGTGTGTAGTTTAGGGTCTTTAATGTATCTGAAATTAAGTCCTTTTTCTTCTATTTTGACCGCTAAGATACTCATTAAGTTAAAGACCACTTGATCCAAACTAAACGTGATTTCCTCTAATTCAATTTTTGAACTTTCAATCTTAGAATAATCTAAAATGTCATTGATTAGATTAAGCATGTTGGTTGAGGCCTGAGTGATTCTTTCTAGATACATCTTTTGAGTGAAATTAACGTCGGTTTTCTTAAGCAAATAAGACATCCCTGTAATCGCATTTAAAGGCGTTCTGATTTCATGAGACATGCGCGCCATAAACGTCGATTTGACCAGGTTGGCTGCCTCGGCTTCTTTTTTGGCAGCCTCTAAGTCTTTTCTTGTTTTTTCTTTTTCTATGATTTCTCTTCTAAGTCGAACAATCCAATAAGAAGAGATTAACCCAGCAACTAAAATAAACGAACCAAGTATAACAAGCGTTTGAATCAAAGGACCAAAGTCTTTGGTTTCTAGGGTATCAACGGTTACCCATTTCGAATGAATCGCGACTTTCTCCTCAGCACTAATTGAACTCAGCGCTTTGTTTAAAATACTTAATAACACCAGGTTGTCTTTTTGGATGGCAAAATGCAAACCCACCGGGTCATTTGATGGTATTGCACTAAATCTGAGGTTCGTAATGCCGCTTGATTTAATGAGGTAATCAGTGGTGGCTAGGTTGCCGACAAACGCGATTTCTCTGCCATCACTAACGGCAGTAAGCGCCTCATCGACCTCATCGTATAAGCTTAGGTTGATGTTTGGAAAACCAAGTAAATAACTGTGGTGACTGCTGTTGATTTGCACCGCCACGGTCTTGCCTTCTAAATCGGATAAATTTTTGATTTGTTGTTGTGAATTTAAGGTCACGATGACACGCTTGATTTCATAATACATGCTAGAAAAAGGGAAAAAATTTTCCCTGTCGCTTGTTTTTGATAAGGCTGGAAGGACATCAATTTCACCCTCAAGCGCTTTAAAGTAGGCTTGTGCCCAAGTGAGGTTTTCTACGACCTCAAACGTTAGTCCTGTGCGTGCTTCAATTAACTTAATGTAGTCACTTGCGATGCCTAAATAATCCCCGTTTTCGATAAATTCAAATGGGACAAACATAGGATCGACCCCAGTTTTTAGGATCGGATGATCGTTAATGTAGTCCATCTCATCTTGGCTCAAGTTTAAAGAAGAGGCGTTTAGGTCTCTTGTTGTTTGAAAGGCTAAAAGTAGGGTCATGCTCAATAAGAAAATCAAATACTTTTTCATGTGAGCCACCTCATTTAGGTTTGCGTGTATTGTTTGTTGATTTGTGTGACTTCATCAATCACTTCTAAGAATGCTTCGGCAATCTCAGGATCAAAATGACTGCCAATGCCTTCTTTAATGATGGTTATGGAATCCTCAAGGCTATAAGCCTTTTTATACACGCGTTCGTTAATTAGTGCATCAAAGACATCAATGATTGCCATGAGTCTTCCAGGCAGTGGAATCATTTCACCTTTTAGGCCGTTAGGGTAGCCTGAACCATCCCATTTTTCGTGGTGAAAGCCCACGATTTCTAAGGCAGTCTTGATAAAACTTGGGACCTCGACGTCAAACGAAAGCTCTTTTTTTAACGCAGAAACACCAAACTCAACGTGTCTTTTCATGTATTCAAATTCATCTTGATCGAGTTTGCCTGGTTTTAATAATATATGATCCGGTATGGCTACTTTACCGATGTCATGCAGTGGGCTTGTTCGGACAAGCTCAGTGATATAATCATCCGTTAGTACATCATGATACTTTTTTTTCTTACTTAAATGATGACACAAACAAGCCATCATTTGTTTGGTTCTCATGATGTGATTATACGCCTCAAGGTTACGTGCTTCAATCAAACCAACAAGCGCATGAATGGTCACGTCTCTTGCAACAACAAGCTCACGTGTGGCTTTTTCTATGCGCTTATCTAGGACGTAATTTGCGTCTTCAATGTCGTGTTGAAGTTCTAGTAGCTTTTTGTGAACCTCAATACGAATTTTTAAGGCTCTCAGGTTCACTGGTTTTCTGATATAATCAACCGCACCGAGTTCAAGTCCCTTAATTTCATTTTCAATTTCATCGAGGTTGGTCAGGATAATCACACGAATGTGGTCGTATTTATCGTCTTTTTTAAAATGTTCTAAAACTTCAAACCCGCCCATAAATGGCATATTCAAATCAAGAATCACCAAGTGGATGCTAGGGTCCTCGTCTAATATCGCGATGGCTTGATTACCATTACGTGCCACTTGTACGTGATAGTCTATGAGCATGTTTTGTATGATTAGTAAGTCGGTCGAAGAATCATCGACCACTAGGATTTTTGTTACCATCGATATCACCTACACCTTATAATTATCTTAGTTAATTACATTATAACATATTTTACATTAATACCATGAAATCGCATTCATAAAGTGAAAAAATAGCTTCTAATGCTCGATTCCAAGCGAAATTGACAAAAAAGAAGACGACCAAATTCGTCATCTTCTTGTGTAGGTTTTGATTAAATGATTTATCGTTTCTTCTTTTTTTCTTGATTTCCAATTAACAGAGATTTGGTCAATCACCTTGCCACCTTTATCCGTGATGAGCTTTTTCATTTGGTTTAAGGTTTGATTGCCACCAAGCCAAGAGAACGGAAAAAAGTGTGTGACAAATAAGACAAACTCAATGCCTTCAAACGAATCGAAGGTGCCTAGATAACCTTTGGTTGCTACTGGCATCTGAAACCCGTGGACTGGACTTCCAAAGTAAACCCTAGACACGCCATCTAATGATGGGGTTTCAATCATCGAAACAAGCGTTTGTTTTTTCTCATCCACATACGCTTTTACTTCCTCACAAGAAATCCCTAAGCTCTCAGATAAACGCCTAGCCACACTCAAGGTGTTACCTGTTTTTGAATAACAAATCACTTTTTCTTTCAAATCTATCCCTCCTCATATAGGATAATAACGTCGTTCTAAAAGATCACTTGATAAGAAAAACAAGTCCCGCTCATCATGCCTTTTTTAATTGCTTCATCTTTGTTCATATAGTTAATCGCATCTTCGATCGATTTTTCATTAAACAAGATAAACCCAAACCCACCGATGGCGTTCTTCGTCTTACCAACGTGGATGACTTTCCCTATCTCAAAATCACTTTTCAACCGAAGGTAATGTTTTTCAATGACCTCATAAGCTTCTTTATCCCAAGTGCTTTGGTCTTGATAATCCTTGTTTAGTTTTAGGGTATATACAAATGTCTCCACCGGATCACTTCCTTACCCTTAGTATAGAACTTTTGTTATTCTTTGTCGATAACGAATTGATCTAAAATGCTTCTTTCAATCAATTGTTATATTTTCTTATTTAGTCACAGCCCATCAAGGCTTCTTGATTTTCATTATATGTGTCTTGATAGTCCAGACGTTCTTTAAATTCTCTACTTGTTTTTTTGATACACAAGGAAAAATCGGTATGACTGATTTCTTTTAGTTTGAATGTCTCTAAAAACTCATTAATTGAAACCCCAACACCAATTAGTGAGTTATAAGCACCAAAGGCTTTGACTTGGATAAAGTAATTAAGACTGACGTGTAAATATAAAATTGTCTCTTCACTTACCGTCTTTTTTCTTAAATAGCTTGGCATTAGTCCCCAGTAATACTCTTTTTCTTTTGACTCTAATGTTTGATCTATTAAGATTTCACTGACTTGGATGACGTTTGGTTTATTCGATTCGTAAAACGTTTGATTCAAACAGTCTAGGACGTATATCGTCTGTGTTTTTTGACTGTTTGTCATGGTTCTTTCAAATATAAAACCAGATTGTTTGATTTTTTTAGTACGTTCAAACGGGTGTCGATTCGTAAACATCACTTTATCAACCAACAGCTCTTTAAGGCGTTGATCCATCAAGTAGTGCCATAAAGACAACTTTTGAATGTTTTTGTTGCATTTCGAGCCTTTTTTATGTTTAAACACCTTAAATGGTTCATTAGATAACCTTACTGTTTCGTTGCATGATTGACAATAATAGACCTCTAATGTGCTTGCTTGTTCGGCTCTAATTAACTGATTGGCTTTGTTTTTTGCTGCAAACATCGTACCCCACCTTTCTATGTAGGTTCATTCTAACAAAGATAACAGCTTCTTAGTAGGGCGTATTTGTCACTATTTTTAAAAAAAAGAGGCACCCTAAGGGACCTCTTAAATGTCTTTAAATAAGAACGAAACTTCTCTACTGAACCGTTTGATAAAGAGTGCTTTAAACCGGATGAGTTTGGCTTCATTATGCTCAGAAATCAATAACCCATAAAGACGTTTTAGTGCTTGGTCTCTTTCTTCAAACTGCTTTAACTCATGATGAGCAGCCGCTTTAAAGTAGTAGATTGTATCTAGTAGATAGTACGATTTAATCTTTAAACAATATTTAACCGCCTCATCGGCGTAGTAAAGCATCTTTTCATAATCTTCAACAATGCTATAATAGCGACTTAATTCTTCTAACACCAGTGTGACTATTTTGATGTTGTGCCCCGTAACAACCGTTAGGTTATTATCTAAGTATTGGGCCAACTTTTTTGCGATCACTTCTGGTTCACTAAACGATTCAAAACTCATCAAGGTTAGTAAGATGTGTAGTTCACTTTGAGATAACGCGTGCTTCTTTAAGAGTGCGTTATAGTCTAATAAGCGTTTGGTTTCATTGATGAGTTCTTCTTCTGTGGCACCATTAAAATGATGACGATAAAGTATTTCCCCATGTTGGTATAAAAGTAAATCCGTTTCTAAGATTAACTCATCTTGGTTGATGTTTTTCTTAATCTCATCGGCTTCTTTTTTGTTCTTTTGTAAGACAAACGTATAATAAGACAAAATCGTTTGGCTTTGTTTGATTTTATGTGATTCTAACTCCATAATGACGTTTTCAGCATTAAAGCCCAAACGTCTAGAGAGTTTATCTAAAATCACATAAGACATTTGTGAGTCACCACTAATGTATCTGCGAAACTGCCTAGATGAGACAATGCCGTCTAAAAATTCTTCGACCGATAGGTTTCTCATTGATCTTAGGCGGTCAATGTAAAACGCCAAGTGCTGACTTTGATTGATACTATTCATTAAAACGCCCCCACATAAAAATCTTAATATCTCTATTATATGCTTATTTGTCTGTTTTTTCTATTAATTGTTCTTTTTAACCAATTGGTCGAATATCTTTTTTTCCCTTAAGTTATAAAGTTTGAAAAACCACGGGGTTAGTAAATACCCGTATTTGAATATTTTAGATGGGTGTATGTTCTTTTTGTTCTTCTTGATTCCTTTGATTAAGACTTTTGCCACGAGACTTGATTTTTGTACAGGCCATGGTTTATGTGTTTGTTTGGCTCGTTCAAAAAAGGCCGTGTGAGTCGCCACAGGATAAAGCGAAATCAAGTGCTGATCTTTATTCATTTCAAAGCGATACCCATCCATAAACGCCCTGAGTGCGGCTTTAGTCGAACTATAGAGCGCATAGCCAGGTAAACTAACAAAGGCGGTTGCTGAAATCGTAGAGACAAAGGTAAATGGCTTGTCCTGGTGTAATTCTTTCATCTTAACAGCAAAATCAATGGTTTGTTTGACGTTAAGATCATAGATGGCATTGACGTGTGATTCTTCGTACGAACTTAATCGTTCGTAGTAAGCAAACCCGGCGTTTGAAATAAATAGGTCAATAGAGCCAAGCGTTTTAAGTGCGTGATTAAACACATCTGCTCTTTCATTTTCTTTTGACAAATCAGCGTCTTGCTTGATGAGTCTTTCATGAGAGAAATCAAGCCTTGTCATTTGTCTTGAGATGGCGTAAACGAACGCACCTTCGTCTAATAATTGGTTAACCACTTCGAGTCCGATACCTTTTGAAGCCCCTGTAATCACAACTTTCTTATTCTTTAATTCCATGGGCTTTTCTCTCCTTTAAGTGTTTTTTATATTTCTTATAGGCAAACACATAATGACTGCTTGTGTTAGCCGTCACATACAAAAGAAGCGTGGTATTTTTAATGGCCTTGTAATAGCCTTTCTCAAACAAACTTTCTTCTGTGAGACACTCGATTTCGTTTAGGACTTTCTCATGCGTGTCATCTAAGTACCGTTTGGCTTCTTCAAGCGTCGTTTTTTGATGTTTTTCTTTAATTGCTTGGTTCATCTTCGGATAAGTCTTCCAGTTATAACCCGCGGGTAGAAAAGAAACTTGAGTGTTTTTATCCTCTCTTAATGCTTTAATAAATGACAACAACAAACACTGCCATTCATAAAGATGCACTAGGACATCTTTTAAGTTTTCGTCTCTTTTGTAGTGGGCTTCTTTTAACTTATCGTCCTTAAAAAACTGAAAATGGCTTTCTTGTTCTTCAAGGCTACTAGACTCAATTAACCCCTTTAAGTCGTCGTAGTTATTTTCGATCAGTAAGGTTAGTGCCTCTTTAGTTTGTGGTCTACTCATGGTTACGCTCCTTAGTCCGTGTCGTTAATTTTATTATACGCTATCTAAGTGCTTAAAGCCTATTTCTTAATCGATTAATTTTAACCCACGGTAACTCGCAATTTGTTTGACGTCTTTGTCGCCACGCCCTGATAGGTTGACAACAATACTTTTGTCTTTACCAAGTGTTCTTGCTAAGACCATGGCGTAGGCAACCGCATGTGCCGATTCAATGGCCGGGATGATGCCTTCTTTTTTCGATAAGTATTCAAACGCATTAACGGCTTCTTCATCCGTTATAGATACATAGATCGCACGTTTATTGTCAAATAAGTAAGCATGTTCTGGTCCAACCCCAGGGTAATCAAGACCTGCAGAAATCGAATAGACTTCATCGATGTCGCCATTGTCGTCTAATAAGACTTTGGTACGCATCCCGTGGATGACGCCATTTTTGCCTCTTGTCATGGTAGCCGCATGGAATTTTGTTTCGATGCCTTTGCCTGCAGCCTCAACCCCAATCAACGTCACTTCCTTATTATCAATGAAATCATAAAACGCACCAATCGCGTTTGACCCACCACCCACGCAAGCAATCACGTAGTCTGGTAATTTATTTTCAAGTTTCAAATGCGCTTGTTTAATCTCTATGCCGATGACTTTTTGAAAGTCACGTACCATGGTCGGGTATGGGTGTGGTCCCACCGCAGACCCAATCAAGTAAAAGGTATCTTCTAGGTCATTACTCCATGCATCTAGTGCGCTATCAACGGCTTCTTTTAAAGTTTTAAGTCCAAAATCAACGCTAACGACTTTCGCACCTAAGAGTTCCATACGGTAAACATTTAGTGCCTGTTTTTGAATGTCGACAGCCCCCATATGGATTTCACATGCCATGTTAAATAATGCTGCGATTGTTGCAGTCGCAACCCCATGTTGTCCCGCACCGGTTTCAGCGATAAGTTTTTTCTTGCCCATCTTTTTCGCAAGCAGTGCTTGCCCAATGACGTTATTAATCTTGTGTGCCCCGGTGTGATTTAAATCTTCTCGCTTTAAATAGATTTTCGCTCCGCCCAAATCTTCACTCATGTTTTTCGCGTGATAGAGCAGGCTTGGCCGGTTGGCATAGGTGTTTAAATAAAACTGAAACTCTTCTAAAAAGAGCGGATCGTCTTTATATCGATCGTACGCTTCTTCGACCTCTTTTACTGCTTTTAAAATGTGTGGTGGTAAGTATTGTCCACCAAATTGTCCAAACTCCATGTTTGAAACCCCCTTCGTTTTTTACGCTTTGTTTAGGGAGTATTTAATTAAGAGGGTTTTAGGGTATAAAAAAGCCCCAAGACATCTAAAAAGATGCCTTGGGACGAAATGTTCGTGGTACCACCCAATGTTTAAGAAACGATCGTTTCTCCTCTTATCTAAAATACGCCGTCATTAAAGACTTTAATATTTCTGCTTGATAACGGAAGCGCCCGGCTCATGCTACTTATGTTCACACGGCTTCTACCCTAGTCCATTCATTAAAGGTTCTCATGCTTGTCTTACACTATCACAAGCTCGCTAAATGAGACTTTTGTTTAATTACTACTCTAAAGTCATCGAATTTAACTCTATTATATACCTATTTTCTAATATTTCAACAGTTAAGTTTAAAATTATCATGTTTTTCCTAAGAATCATTTAAAGTATTTTGTCTTGAAGCATCCTTCTTTGCCATTAATCTAATTAACATAAATTCAATAGAAAAACACGATTAAAATCGATTTTTTGTCGATAGTAAATAGTAGAACCCTACCACAGGAATAAATGCGATATACCAACGTTTCTTTATAGGATACATCAAATAAGCACTTAATCCAATCATAAATAGAAAATCAAACGTCATGATATGAACAAAAGAATCACTCATAAATGCATTACCATAGTTAATAAAACTACCAAGAGTCAATCCGTAGATGATAACTAACATTGAAATCACACTCATCACAAGTAAGAATAACTTGGGTCTATGCTTTCTTAATCTTGGTACCTCTTTCGTTTTTAAGAAATAAGGGGTTAACGCAAACGCGCCAAGCATAAACGAAAATATAAAATAAGGGTAATCCTTCTTAGTCAAATCCTCATATAACCACGCATAAATCAAAAAAGAGAGTGGAAACAATCCCATTAGATTAAATAGACTAAAAACAAGAGGATCCGCCTTCATTTCAATGATGTCCATCAGGACGCCATTATTTCTGAAGAAAAATAAGACGTGAATCAAGCTATAACCGACGAGTATAACATAAGCCCATTTTAATTTCATTATTGATCACCTCTTAGATTTAGTATATCTTAATCAAAGCATCTTTCAAAATTATATAAAAATTGACTGTGGCTTTTACCCATAAACTGATAGATACAATTTATGAAAAACCACAGTCTATTCGTTAGAGTTCCTTAGTTGAATAGCTCTTCTTACTCATCAATGTTTTTGGTTGAGACTAAATTAACACCCGTTTTAAATAAATTTTCAATTAATATATCACCTATATTAACTGGTGGTGAAACCGTTAGTTTTCTAGCCTCTAATATTACATCAAAGACGTATTTTTTTTCGATCATATCATCGGTTTTTACTGACAATCTAGGATTTACTTTTGAGGTGGTCTTAATGGTTGTTGTTACAAGTCGCTTTGGACAACTTAGTTCTTGACGTGCATACTCATAGCCTCGCTTACAACGATTACCTGTGATTTCATTGTCATGAATCATTAACTGACACCCGATTGGGCACCTAACACAAGTCATTGTCTTTGTCATTTGATCACCTCAACCATAATCTTAATTGAAGCCTTACTCGATAGTGAGTCCTTTTCAATCGTGATTTTTTCCATTTCGGATGGTAAAGCAAATTTAATTCGTTTTGTTTTTATTTGCTTGTCTCCTTGAAACACGAAAACGTTGATTTCTTCGTACTTTTCTTTAACTCGAAAACTAACCTCAAAGTCATCTTTAAGTATACTAAAATCTATTTGTTGGGGAACGATATAAGAAAGATGCTCATCAAATAAGACATCTTGTTCATCTCTTGGATGTTTTTCATTGTTTAAGACATAATTTCTTGCACTTCTTCCAGCGATTTCCGCTTCTTTAGAAACAAAGTCCACCAAATCGTGAATTTGTAAGCTGTTCCCACAGACAAACAAGCCCTCTACTGATGTTTGATACGTTTGATTGACCAAAACACTCTTCGTTTTTTTGTCTTTATCTAGATTAAAATCATCTAAAAGAGAAACCTCAGGTATTAGCCCCACCGACAATAATAATGTGTCACATTCGATTCTAAATTTGCCCTCTTCTAATGGTTTTAAATGCTCATCAACTTTAGAGACTTCAACTGCTTTTAGACAAGTATCACCTATTACATCAGTAATGGTATGTGATAAATAAAGCGGGATATCAAAGTCTTCCAAACAAGAAACAATGTTTCTAGTTAGACCATTCGAATGTTTCATTAATTCAATGACAGCTTGTACTTTAGCGCCTTCTAGGGTCATTCTTCTTGCCATGATAAGACCGATGTCACCTGAGCCTAAAATGACCACTTTTTTACCAACCATGTAGCCTAGCTGGTTCATGTATCTTTGTGCACTACCGGCTGTGAAAATCCCTTTTAATCTTTTGCCTGGTAGTTCAATTTGGCTTCTGGTACGTTCATAAGAACCAGTTGAAATAATCACGGCTCTTGATTTGATGGTGTAAATACCTTCTTTTTCACTTGATAAGGTCAAACAAAATAAGTTGTTCTGTTTTTCTAGTTTTATTACTGAGGTTTTTAGTGAAACCTCAATCTCATCAAGTAATTCATTTTGTATACGGTCTGCATATTCAGGACCCGTTAATTCTTCTTTGTAGTGATGGATACCAAACCCACTGTGAATGCACTGATTAAGGATGCCACCAAGTTCATTGTTTCGTTCAATGAGTCTGATTTTTAGACCCTCTTCATAGCTATTTTTCGCACTAGCGATACCGGCGGCACCGCCACCAATCACACACACGTCATAGATCATTTTTCCACCTTCAATTCTTCAATTAAAATTGGGGTATCTTCTTCATAGTAATTTATTTCACTCAAATCTTTGTTGGTTGCTGCTGCGATAATCTCCAAGATTCTTGACTCGCAGTACCCACCTTGACAAACCCCGGCGGTCGCCCTGGTTCTTTTTTTAATGGCTTTGATTGAGATTGCAGGAATTAACCCCGTTACCTCATTGAGTATTTCTTGTTTCGATATTTTCTCACAGCGACAAATAAGTTCGCCATAACTTGGTTCTTTTTGCCATCTCTTTTGCTTATTTTCTTCACTGTCAAAGAAAAAAGGTAGCGGTCTTTTTCTTGTTTTTACGACGGTTTGTTTTGGTTGTAGCACGTGATCTTCTTTGATTAAATCAATGACGTATTTGCCTATGGCTGGTGCGGCGGTTAATCCAGGGGAATCAATACCCACCAAGTGATAGACGTGTTTGTTTTTGGTTGAGCGATTAATGTAAAAATCATCACCCTTTATTTTGGCACGTAAGCCGGCAAAGTTTTTGATGTTTTCTTTAAACGGTAGTTCGGTAGACAAACGCATCGCCTGGTTTTTAATATCATTTAATCCTTTAATCGTCGTTTGGTTGTCCTCTTTATTTAAGACATCTTCTCCGTTTGGACCGACGAGTAAATGCCCATCGGGTTGTGGTGTAATTAAGACACCTTTACCTAGCTTCGATGGTACTGGGTAAATGACCTTATTAATAAACCCCTTCACCTCATGAGAAAGGGTGTAATATTCGCCTCTTCTTGGGTAAATCTTGATTACGTCATCTTCTAACATCGCCATCACCTCATCACTATAAAGACCACCTGCGTTGATAATGCCTTTGGTTAAAATCGGCGGTTGGTTTTTAAAACATACCTCGTAATGATCCAATCGCTTATTAATCCTAGTGACCTCGTGATTTAGTTTTAGTGTTAACCCATTCGTAATTGCATTTTCAAGCATGGCTCTAGCGGCTTCCCATGGCACCGTGGTTTTGGTTGAGGGAAGTGATAGACTACCTAAGAGTGTTTCGCTCAGGTTTGGCTCAAGACTTAACGTTTCTTCTTTGGTTAGAAAACCCACTTCTTTTACCCCATTATCTTTGGCTCTTTTGTATAAAACGTTTAAATAATCCATCTCTTCATTGGTAAAAGCAACAACGAGTGCACCAGTTTTTAAAAGCGGAAAATCTAGCTTTAAGGCTAAATCCTCATAAAGCTCATTTCCTTTCACACAAAGCCTAGCTTTTAATGAACCTACTTTTGGATCATGACCACTATGAATGATTCCACTATTGGCAATCGTCTGTCCGTTGGTAATGTCAGATGTTTTTTCTACTAAGCAAATAGCACCTTCAAAGAAGGAAAGTTCTCTTGCGATGGCACTTCCAACGATGCCAGAACCAATGATTAAATAATCGTACATAATGAACACTCCCTTATCACTTATAGTTTATCATGAATGCGCTTTCAAGTAAACATTTCATACCAATGGATTACTTCTAGACTGCGGTTCTTATCTAGCTAAATAAAGAAAAAACCAAGATTATTGCATCTACTTCATATGCAAATAACCTAGGTTTTACTCATTAAATATGGTTGTAAAAATTCTTTATACAATGTCTTTGTATTTCACAATTGGATTTCTTGCGGCTTTAACTTCATCTAAGCGTCTAACGACGGTATGATAAGGCGCGTTTTTTACCAATTCTGGTGTTTCTTTTGCTTCTTTAGC
>WARP01000755.1_pt1 | contig 17057 bp, 17 predicted proteins | sample 4769151 | NCBI WGS metagenome assembly WARP01 (sample SAMN08893023, study PRJNA449175) | gut metagenome | isolation source: rumen sample fed with dry roughage | host: cow | place: India: Nagpur | collected 2016 | reverse complement strand
ATTCTTGCATGCTTGAATAAGAGATAAAAAAGCAGGAATTCTTCTAAATTTTGTTTTCAAATAGACTTTTTTAGCAATCTGATACAAAGAAGCCATAACAGAACATATTTTTAGCTGACTGGTAAATATTAGATGATTTATTACAATTAAGCATCCATCCAACCAGATACAATGTTCTGATGTTTTTTCAGACAAACACTTCCTGATAATGCAAAATCACTACTAAATTTCATATTCTGGGCTTATATAAAACGTATCATTGCAAACAATATAAAGAACCGAACTGGATCAGCTCAAGCAGACTGAACTTTAATTTGCAGTTCTTCTGCTGAGTATACACAGTACAGTTCAAAGAACTGGCATCAAATACATGGATTTATGCAACAAATAACGTTCTTTGTCTTTTTTTGTATATGAACTTGTGGATACAGCCTTGGTCAATGCTATCTTAACCACTTGAAAAATTCCGTTATCTTTCATGAAATGGATTTTTGGTCACTATATTTGTAATACCGTCTTTTAGCGTCGTGATGTCAATTTACACACACTGATTATGTTTTTGGAACTTTGAGTAATATGTTAAGTATCAACTTTTATAACAGCATTAAACGTCTTCCTTTACTTCTCGGTGCACTTTCCATCACCAGCTTCTGTCAAGCCAACGATTTTTATAATCACCCCGCATATAACAGCTTTAGACAACAAACCATGCAAACTTATAGCTTGAGTGCAGAACAGGTCGATTGGGCCATGAATGGCTCAAAAAACCTGCCTAATATCATCAATATCATGAACCGCCCTGGTGAAAGTAAACCCTGGTATGAATATAAAACCAATTTTATGGCGGAAAGCACCATTCAGCGTGGGGTACGTTTCAAAGCTCAGTATGCCGATACTTTAAACCGCGCTGAACAGCAGTTTGGTGTACCGCAATCGATCATTTTAGGGATTTTAGGGGTAGAAACCGGTTTTGGTGCCAATAAAGGTAATTTCATTACCCGTGATGCCCTAGCAACCTTAGGCTTCGGCTATGAGCGACGTGCCCAGTATTTCCAGGATGAGCTTGCTGCACTGATTGCATGGACCTATAAAGATGGAGTACCTGCCAGCTCAGTCGTTGGCTCTTATGCTGGAGCGATTGGTTATCCTCAATTCATGCCGAGCAACATTAGCAAAATGGGCGTGGACTATGATGGCAATGGACATATTGACTTAAGAAATTCTGCCGTAGATGCTATTGGTTCTATTGCCAACTACTTGGCACAATATGGATGGCAACGCAATCAACCCATCGGCTTTGCCGCCCGCTATACAGGGAATAATCCAGACTCAGTTATTGCAAAAGATTTGGAACAGCCAACACCATATGGCGCTTTAAAAAATCAAGGCATCACACCGATCAATCCGATTGTACAAATTGATGATCTGGATATGGTAAATATTATTCAACTTCAAGATAGTTATGGCCCGATTTATTATATTACCTATCCAAATTTTCAGGTCATTACGACCTACAACAAGAGTCGCATGTATGCTACAGCAGTATGGCAATTAGGTAACGAAATCGTCAGCCGTTAAGACTGGTTTTTACCAAATAATACTAAAGTCAAGATTTATTTTTACTAAATTGTTTATAAAATGGACGTTTTAAATATTATGTTACAATATTGATTAAATTTTAATCTAAAAATGATGATTTTCTGTACTTTTTGTAATTATTTTAATTAAAAAGTAGACAGCTTTAGCTTGGCATGAATATTATCCATCTCGTCAAATGTAGTTGCAAAAGAGAATTAACAGACTTGATCGCTTTTATTTCAATCGCTTAATTGAGATAAAAGAGCAGTCTTTAGGAGTTTAATAATGCATTCCTCGATAAAGTATATTTTAGCCTTAACCACCACCTTTGCCCTGAGTCAGTCTCAAGCAGAATTGGTGCAGTCATCATTTAATACCGATAGTGACAACTCCCGCTTGGCCACGCGTGTATTAAATAAAGATGCTCAAAATTTTAATTCTCACTTTTCAAATTTAAATAGTCTTTCAATCGCTGAACGTTCTGGTGATAAAATTCGTCGCCAAACGATTGCAGCAAAAATTGAAATCCCTACAGACGAGCCTTCAGTGATTGAAAAGCTAAATACTGTTGCATCGAATACAGTACGTAAATTTAGCCAAACTGGTGCAGCTTCTTGGTACGGTCGTCAGTTCCATGGCCGTAAAACTGCAAGTGGTGAAACTTTCGATATGAATGGTTTAACTGCAGCTCACCGTAGCCTGCCATTGAACTGCTATATTCGCGTAACCAATAAAAACAATGGTAAGAGCGTAGTGGTAAAAGTGAACGACCGTGGTCCATTCCATGGTAACCGTGTTCTAGACTTATCTTATGGTGCTGCAAAACAACTTGGTATTACTAATGCAGGTAGTGCAAAAGTAAACATCGAACGTGTGGATGGTCCAAATTCATAAGAGCTTGCCAGACTCCTGATACATTTGACACAAAAGCCACTTCTTGTGGCTTTTTTAATGCCTGACCAAAAGTACCCATCTCCTCAATCTTGTTCACAACACCCCAACATCACCCATCCTTTACAAACAAATATTACTAAGCCGCTCATGTGAGGACTGCTGTCTGGTTTATATTTTATCTTTACAAGAATAAAGCATGGATTGATGGATGTTCATCAACAAAAAGCCGGAGTAAACGAGGAAAGCTATAACAGAATGGTTGAATGAATATAGAGAAAACCATCAGAACAAAATTAACAAAGTCCTTCACTGAGCTTATGTGCTCGCTATTTTATTTTCGATCATTGCTCTTGCTCATTTCAGTGCGTTAATCACCGCCTTAATTTTGATCTTAAGCTTGGTCTTTTTACACGAATAAACTTAGTCCTTGCTGTCGCAATGGCTGCTCTCATTCTAATCATGGCGTGGCTGATTTTTATTTTGCCTATAGGAACAGGATTTTATATTGAGCTTTTCATTTTAGCCTGAATCGGGCAATTTTATAGCCATAAAGTCGAGAGAAAAAAGTCTTCCTTGTTTAAATATCTCGAATTCCTCCTGATTGGCCGCATATGATGCATGAATGCCTACATAATCGAACTACCACCAAAATTTTAAACCCGCCAAAAATCGCAAAACAACGCAATTTAAAAGCACTTATCGTTTTAGCCTTCTAAAGGACCTTTATTGATAGGTTCTCCCTTTTTATTTCAACCATCCTTCCGCATATCATTATTGTGGAGCGTGAGTAATCCAGTAAATTAACCCACCTTTTTCAGAGTACTCCTATTCTTCATAGAACCCGACCGTATCTCCCTTTTGCAATCCATCAATGCGGGGATTTAAATCAATATTATGAGTCACTAACACGGTTAGGCCATTCTGCAATTGTAGAATAAACTTTTGCTGACGTGAGCCGTTGTTATCATCCCCTAAAACCACTTTGACTGTTCCGCTTGACTGGAGCTGTATATTGTTTTTTTGTGTTTGAAAGACCTGTTGAATTTTTGCATCATCATTTGGAATTTGAAAATTTGATGCTTTCGAATCTAGAGAGGCTTTCTGAAATTGTGATTTCGATAAAATTTCAGTATGTGCTTTTGAATTGCGGAGCAATTGATTTAAAGGATTTTGCCGTTGTTGTAAATCAATACCAAAATAGACAGCAACTAAAACAAGAATAATGGCATCGATGCCCATCTAGGCTTTGTTCACCATCTTTATTGCTCTCTCATAATTCTAAACTCTGCATAAAAAAAGCCCCAAACGGGGCTTTTTTTTGCAAATAATCAGAGATTATTTTGCAGCAGCTTGAGCAGCAGCAACTTCTTCAGCGAAAGAAAGTTCAGCTTTTTTCTCAATACCTTCACCCACTTCAAAGCGAACGAATTGAGCAACTGTAGTCGCAGTTGATTTAAGAACATCAGCAACTTTCTTGTCGTTGTCGATTACGTACATTTGACGCTCAAGAACAACTTCGTTCAAGTATTTTTCAACTGAACCAGTTACCATTTTTTCAACGATGTTTGCAGGTTTACCTGATTCCAATGCTTTCGCTTCAGCAATTTCTTTTTCTTTAGCGATAAGATCAGCAGATACGCCTTCCGCAGTTACAGCAACTGGGTTGAACGCAGCAACGTGCATCGCAATACCTTTACCAGTAGCAGCATCACCGTTGTAAGATACAACAACACCAATTTTTAAACCGTGTTTGTAAACTGCAAGGTTTTCGCCTTCCACAATTTTCGCACGACGTACTTGGATGTTTTCACCGATTTTTTGAACAAGAGCAATACGCGCTTCTTCAACAGTTGAACCATCTTCAAGTTTCAATTCAGCAATTTTAGCAGCATCAGTTTCATTTGCAGCAAGCGCAGCAGCAGCAACTTTAGTCGAGAAACCAGCAAAGTTTTCGTCTTTAGCAACGAAGTCAGTTTGGCAGTTTACTTCTACAAGAATAGCTTTATTGCCTTCTTGAACGATAGTGATTGCACCATCAGCAGCAATGTTGCCAGCTTTTTTAGCTGCTTTTGCTTGACCAGATTTACGAAGGTTATCAATCGCTAATTCGATGTCACCGTTCGCTTCTGTTAATGCTTTTTTACATTCCATCATTGCTAAACCAGTACGGTCACGCAATTCTTTTACCATGCTCGCAGTAACTGCAGTCATGTTATTCTCCTAAATACGGTAGAAAAATGAATCTGTTCAACAAAAACGGCCCAAAGTGTTCTCTGGACCGTTTCGCTTTCTTGACGCTTAATTTGCCACGGTTACATGTCGCAAAAATGACAATTCTGCGTCAAAACGCATTAAGCCTCTGGAGCTTCTTTAGCAGCTTCTTCGCCTTTAGCTTGAGCATTTGCTTGTGATTGAGCGTACTCTTTACCAGCAAGGATAGCATCAGCCATAGCAGAAGCGTAAAGTGTAACCGCACGGATCGCATCGTCGTTACCAGGAATAACGTAATCTACGTTGTCTGGGTTAGAGTTTGTATCAACGATACCGATTACAGGAATACCCAAGTTTTTAGCTTCTTTAATCGCGATTGATTCGTGGTCAACGTCAATTACGAATAATGCGTCAGGTAAACCACCCATGTTTTTAACGCCGCCTAAAGCACGTTCAAGTTTTTCCATTTCACGAGTACGTTCTAAAGCTTCACGTTTAGTAAGTTTAGCAAAAGTACCGTCAGTAGATTGAGTTTGAAGATCTTTTAAACGGTTGATAGATTGGCGAAGTGTTTTCCAGTTCGTCAACATACCACCTAACCAGCGGTGGTCTACGTATGGTTGACCAGCGCGTTGAGCTTGTTCACGAATGATGTTAGAAGCAGCACGTTTAGTACCAACAAACAATACTTTGTTCTTTTTGCTTGCAAGATTGTTAACAAAGTTCAAAGCATCATTTAACGCAGGAACAGTGTGCTCAAGGTTGATGATGTGAATTTTGTTACGCGCACCAAAGATGTATTCGCGCATCTTTGGGTTCCAGAAACGAGTTTGGTGACCGAAGTGAGCGCCTGCTTGAAGAAGGTCGCGCATGCTTACGTTGTAATCTGCCATTTTCTTTACCTTAAAGTTTGGGTTAGGCCTCCATATATCCGCATTCTCCACTCTTGCGAGCACCCAGAGAAATGTGTCGATATATGTGCGGATTTTATTGCCCCATCGCACAAAGCCCGTGAAATTTATTCACGAAAAAGCATTTGATAAAATGGGCGGCTATTTATACCATAGTCACACACAAATTTCCAAAAGTTTTTAAAGATCATGAACAGTACTTACGAAGCTCCTCGTCGACTCATTAAAACCCCTGAAGAAATTGAAAAAATGCGTGTGGCGGGTCGACTGGCGGCAGAAGTTTTGGATATGATCAAACCGCATATCAAACCGGGTGTCTCTACACTCGAACTGGATACCATCTGCCACGATTATATCGTCAATAAACAGGATGCCATTCCTGCCTGTCTTGGTTATGGTGCAGCACCCGGCCGCCCGGCATTCCAGCATGTCATTTGTACTTCCGTCAACCACGTAGTGTGTCACGGCATTCCATCTGCAAGCAAAATCCTGAAAAAAGGCGATATTCTGAATATTGATGTCACTGTCATTAAAGACGGCTATCACGGCGACACCAATATGATGTATATCGTCGGCAGTGAAACTTCAATTCTTGCCGATCGTTTATGCAAAGTGGCTCAAGAAGCCATGTACCTCGGTATTGCGACGGTAAAACCAGGTTCTACCATTGGTGATATTGGCAATGCCATCCAGAAATATGTTGAATCAGAACGCTTTGGCGTCGTACGTGAATATTGTGGTCATGGTATTGGCACCGTATTCCACGACGAACCGCAAGTTTTGCATTATGGTCAACCCAATACCGGTATGGTGCTTGAAGAAGGCATGACCTTTACCATTGAACCGATGGTAAACGCTGGCGACTGGAAAACCAAAATCTTAGGTGACAAATGGACGGTGGTGACCAAAGATCATAGCTTGTCCGCACAATATGAACACACCCTTTTAGTGACAAAAACCGGTGTTGAAGTATTGACTGCCCGTCCTGAAGAAGACCTGTCCCGCTTTAATCAATAAGTTCATTTCAAATTAATTTAAATGGCTACTGTTTTTGTAGCCATTTTTATTTAAAGTGGTCTTTATTTGAACGTTTTGCTAAAAATCTGTACCACACTCAATTGATTTTCACTTTATTTTCCACATACTGCAGCACAGTTCAATTTAACACAGGGATTTTTCATGTCCGATTTTAGCAATGTCACCATAACCCAAAATGATGATGACACCGTTTCACTACTGATTGATCACAAGCCTATCTCTGAACGTTACGGCATGAAATTTAGTGCCAGCATTGTGGATGAACTCAAAGCTTTGGCTGATGGTCAAAATATGAAACTGTTTGATCAGTTTGTATTTTCACATACCGATTTAAACTTTGAGCATAGCTATCGGTATGTGACTTGCATTCTAAAAGAAGAAACAGGTTATAAAGTGACGCGTAATTTCGTTTATACCATTACTGCTCAAGGTCAGCAGCCGATTGAACATGTCATTACCAAACAGGGGCAACCAATGACCACTGCTGATGTACATGAGTTCATTAATACCCATCTGCAAAAATCCTTAAATGATTATACCGATCTGAATTATGCTTATTGATGTTTAGTTTTTGTGACAACTTGCTAACACTCCACACACTACAATTAAATAGTACACCATCTAATTGTAGTGTTCTTTTTCACTTAGTCATTCACATTTAATTATCACTTTTACCGCCATTTTTTAGTCATTCTCAGGCCTTTTATTCAGACTAAATATTTAATGATTAATTGTTAATGCTCAGCTGATTCAACCGGATTAAATACTTTTTTCCAATATTGCTATATTCGACCTCCCCTTTTTGGCGCAATTTAAGCTAAGATAGTGTGCTTTTTTATTTTTTAATCCCTATAAGAAGGAATACTGCCGTGGACGTACGTCTCTCTGATCGTGTAAATGCCATCAAACCGTCCCCTACACTTGCTGTTACCAACAAAGCTGCCGAACTTAAAGCTGCTGGTAAAAACGTAATTGGTTTGGGTGCAGGTGAACCAGATTTTGACACCCCACAACACATCAAAGATGCAGCAATTGCAGCTATTAACAACGGTTTCACCAAATACACCGCTGTTGACGGTACTCCAGGTCTTAAAAAAGCAATTATTGCGAAATTAAAACGTGATAATAATCTTGACTATGCAGCAAACCAGATTCTGGTTTCTTGCGGTGGTAAACAGTCATTCTTTAACTTGGCACTTGCTTTGTTAAATAAAGGTGATGAAGTGATCATCCCTGCGCCATACTGGGTAAGCTATCCAGACATGGTACTCATTGCTGAAGGCGTGCCTGTTGTAGTGAAATGTGGTGAAGAACAACGTTTCAAAATCACACCTGCTCAATTAGAAGCTGCTATCACTGACAAAACCCGTTTAGTGGTATTGAACAGCCCATCTAACCCGACTGGTATGATCTACACTAAAGCTGAACTTGAAGCTTTGGCTGAAGTACTTCGCAAATACCCAGAAGTTCTCGTGGCTTCTGATGACATGTACGAACCAATCCGTTGGGACGACGAATTCTACAACATCGCCACTATTGCTCCAGACCTTTACGACCGCGTAATTGTACTGAACGGTGTATCTAAAGCTTATGCAATGACTGGCTGGCGTATTGGCTATGCAGCGGGCCCTGCTAAACTGATTGGTGCGATGAAAAAAATCCAGTCTCAATCCACTTCTAACCCGACTTCCATTTCACAAGTTGCTGCTGAAGCTGCATTGAACGGTCCTCAAGACGTTCTTGAGCCAATGGTTGAAGCTTTCAAACGCCGTCATGACTTAGTTGTAAAAGGCTTGAATGACATCAACGGTATTACTTGCCTTCCAGCTGATGGTGCATTCTATGCCTATGCCAACATTCGTCCATTAATTCGTGCGAAAGGTTTAAAATCTTGCACAGAATTCTCTGCATGGTTATTGGAAGAAACTGGTGTTGCCGTTGTTCCTGGTGATGCATTCGGTCTGGGCGGTTACATGCGTATTTCTTATGCGACTGCTGACGAAGTACTGGTAGATGCGCTTGCACGTATCAAGAAAGCTGCTGATTCAATCGAAGGTGTTGACGCTGCGATTGCTTCAATTGCTGCTGAAAAATAATCTGCTTTTTCTAAAGTAAGATTTAAAAAAAAACCCGCGAATTTCGTGGGTTTTTTTCTATTTCAGGATTTATCTTTTTAAACTTAAAAAATATCCAGATTAATTCTGCTTTAAACATATTTTAATTATTTCAATGTGCTTGGCGCATGCGTCTGATCAGGCATAGTTCTAATCACCAAGGAAATTCCTGCTAAAACAATGATGGCAGACATGATCATCCGCCAACTTAAAGTCTCACCAATAAACAGCGCGCCACCCATTATCGCCAAACACGGCACAGAGAGCTGCACACTGCTGGCCGTCACACGGTCAATCTGTTTCACAATGACATACCACAACACATAGGCACCACTTGAGGCCAAACCGCCTGACAGCACTGCCAAAAGGACACCTTGAGGCTGTGTAAAGCTGTGTGCATAAAACGCAGCGTAAGCCAGCAAGACAAAAGGAATCGCCATGACAAAATTGGCTAATGTACTGGCCAAGGGGTTTTGCATATTTTTGCCCGCAATGCTGTACATCGCCCAGCCTATTCCTGAAAGCACCATAATGGCTGCATAAACCAAATTTGGAGCATCTGCACCCGGAAGCAAGAGAATGAAAATGCCGATAATCGCAATACACAACCCGGCACCACGGTGCAGATTGATTTTTTCACCATGACATAGACCATAACCGACCATACTGAGCTGAACAGTGCCAAATAACAGCAATGCCCCGACACCGGCATCTATATGTAAATAAGCCAGTGAAAAAGCGACTATATACAGCGCCAGAAAAAAACCGTTTTTAACACTCCACTCAATTTTGGCTTTTTGTGTAGAAAACAGGTAAAGCGCCAATAAAACGACAGCACCACTACAGACACGAATCAAGCTGAAACTCATCGGGTCGATTTGCTGGCCTGCCAATGCCAAACGGCATAAAACCGAATTGGCAGCAAAAGCCAGCATGGCAATCATGATTTTAAACAGCATGGTTGAGCGTCCCTATCAACAACCTGCTTTAGATATAGCCAATCTAGCTTTTTAAATCCATAGAGATTTGCTGATTCAATTTATAAAAAATACACATGAGCAAAATTCTGGAGATACATAACAATGATCCACACGCACTTGATGATCAACATTCAATCTTTACAAACCACTGCAAGTGACTCTCAACTTATCCTTTGGCAAATTTTTATAGCACGAGAGATAGTAGGCTTAGTTTTATGCTTCAATAATTTTCTATTCTTTTGCTCATTCAATAAATTTTATTTCCCTACAACCTGCTGAATGTTTCTTGACGGTTTTGATCAACACCGCTAATTCAAACATCAAGTTCCTTTTTGTAACTTATAAATCAATAAGGAAATAATAACAATGAATCCCAAAGAAATGACTGGACTGCAACTTTTACAAGCCATGTGTAATGGCAGAATTGCAGCACCCTCAATGAGTGAAACCGTTCCCATGCAGCCTTATGAAGTTTCGGAAGGCACGATTCATTTCCAAGTGAAAGCGGATAACCGTCATTTAAACCCTTTAGGGGGCGTACATGTCAGTTTTACTGCCACCGTTTTGGATTCCGTCACACAGGCTATGCCGCCCACTGTATGCTGGAAACAGGTGCAGATTATGGCATCATCAATTTAAATATAAAAATGTACTGCCCTATTACTCAAGATCAACAACTGGTTGCTACAGGAACCATCATCAATATCCATAAAACCTGGAGATTACTGAAGGTAAAATTGTAGATAAAGAAATCAAACTTTAAGCCGACGCCACTGCAACATGTATGATTATTCGTTAATAGACAATATGCCGCACTTAGAGCTTATTACATAGACATTTTAATTGGTGAATTAAGTCATTTACTAAGCTCTTGTGCAAGTACATGATTAAACGGCCGATTTAAATGATTTTGTTAGATTAGATAAAGCCACTTCCGGACGTGAAGTGCCTTTATAAATACTTAAATACGCTATCGAGTGATACAGATAGTTTTTTCTGTTCCGACACCGACCATACTTTAGAATTATTGCGTCCAGATAAAGCACTACCATTCAACTGATACAAATACAGATCATCATCACGCTGCAAAGGTTGCTTACGACCATTGGAATAACTATCCAGCAGCAATTGACAAGGTGAATTAATCAACCATTTATCGCTAAACCAAAGCTGCAACAAGTCACCCAGATATAAGACTTGAGTTCCGACAGGCCAGACCTGGATATAAGCATCCTCAACAGCGGTCTGATAGCGCTGCGGGTCTTGAATAATAGAAAGGTAGTTGTCTTGATAAAAAGATAAATTTGAAAAAATTTCGGCAATCGTCAGCGTATGCATTCGCTTTCTCCTGTTTAGCCATTTTAGTGCTGGCAAGTTGGTTTAAATCCACACTGTTTGAACTTGCATTCAAACGTTCTGTTATGAATTTAATCTAACAAGCCAGTTTTGGCTGTGCAAGTTTTTTTAGGATTTTTGATTTAGTTGTTTAAATAAAAAGCATACGGCATAAAAATTAAGGCATCATGACACTTTTAGCTTGACCCCCTGCAAAATCTGCTTATAATCGCATGCAGATTCTCCAATAGCTCAGTCGGTAGAGCGACGGACTGTTAATCCGCAGGTCCCTGGTTCGAGCCCAGGTTGGAGAGCCAAATACGAAAAAGCCCGCAGCACTAAAGCGGGCTTTTTTATTACCTAAATAATCTATAATTATCTAATCATCAGATAAATCCTAAGCCAGGCCATAAAAAAAAGCGCACCGAAATGCGCTTTTTCTGTATTCACTCACCTCAACGTGGATCAATAGCAGGATTGTTTTTATTGTTGAGGTAAAGGAATATATTGTGAATTATTATTCTGTGCTTTACGTTCAGTCACCACCACATTCAGGGTTAATGGCTGCTCATCTCGCACCACTTCAACTTTAATGGTGCTATTCGGTGCTTGCAAGGCTACATAATTAATCAAATGGGAAGCAGAAGTGATCGGTTCACCATTGACCTGGATAATTTTATCACCCTTTTTAATTCCCGCCTTGGCTGCAGGACCACGAGGAAGTACGTCAGCAACGACTACGCCAGTTTGCTTAGGTTCAAGAATATTGTCCTGTTGTACTGGCATGAGGCTAATGCCCAACCAGCCGCGAACTACACGACCGTCTTTCAGAATTGAATTGAGAATTTGCTGACACACTTTTGCAGGAATGGCAAAACCGATCCCCAATGAACCACCGGATTGCGAGAAAATAGCCGTATTCACACCAATCAGATTACCCGCCACATCAATCAGTGCCCCACCCGAGTTCCCCGGATTAATGGCTGCATCGGTTTGAATGAAGTCTTCATAAGTATTAATGCCCAAATCTGAACGGTTGGTGGCAGAAATAATCCCTTGAGTGACCGTTTGTCCCACACCGAATGGGTTACCAATGGCAAGCACCACATCCCCAACTTCATTGCCGCTGAGCTTAAAAGGCAAAACTGGCAGTTTATCCAGCTCAATCTTAATCACCGCCAGATCGGAATCCGGGTCTGTGCCAATCACTTTAGCGACTGCACGGCGTCCATCATTCAGACCCACCACAATCTGTTCAGCCTGAGCAATTACATGATTGTTGGTCAAGATATAGCCATCTGAACGTACAATCACACCCGACCCCAGACTGTTTTCATTTTGCTCCTGATCAAACTGTTCAGGGACCTGATCACCAAAAAACTCGCGAAATGCAGGGTCATTTAACAAAGGGTGCTCTGCTTTATTCACTTTCTGGGTAGTGAAAATATTTACCACCGCAGGAGCCGCCACTTTCACGGCATTACTGTAAGATTCGACTGCACCCGCCCTGTTGGTATTAACTAAAGGCTCGACTTTTTCTCTTGGCATTTTTATACCGTCAGATGCAACAGGGGCTTGCGGCTTCTGAGAATGTTGCCAGACAAGAAAACCGAGAGTGACTAAAACAAGTAAAACCCAAGGTAACCATGAAAAGGTGCGGCGCACGGTAATTTCCTCTAACAATATTTTAATTCGTTGATGACTAAGTAATTTATTGGTCATTGTAAAATGAAATACAGCAGGAAACTTAAAAATAATTCAGAGTTTTGTGCTGCTTTAGTTACAATTCAAAATATGTTTTGATGATATTCAATATTAAGGCTTTTGAGAAATTTATGGCAAAGCTCAGCGAGATTATTCAGTGGTGTGATCAAACCCTGAAATCACACGAATTTAAAGACTATGCACCAAATGGCTTGCAAATAGAAGGCAAACCGGAGATTAGCAAAATTTTGTGTGCTGTTACGGCATCTCAGGATGCGATTGAGGCTGCAATTAAACAAGGTGCCGATTTACTGCTGGTTCATCATGGTTATTTCTGGAAAGGTGAACCCTACCCGATTACAGGTATGCGCGGTAAACGTATTAAAAGCCTGATTCAGTATGATATCTCACTGGTTGGCTATCACTTACCTTTAGATAGTCACCCTACTTTAGGTAATAATGCCGCGATTGCCGAGATGTTAGCATTAGAAAATATTGAAGCTTTAGATCCAGCTGAACGCAACCCGATTGGCAATATTGGTTATTTAAAAAATGCCATGTCTGCTGAAGACTTTAAACAGTATGTATCTGAACGTTTAAATTTTAATGCCATCCATCTTCCCGCAGAAAAAACCAGCATTCAGAAAGTGGCTTATTGTACCGGTGGCGCTCAGGATTTTATTGACAAAGCGGCGGAGCAAAACTGTGATGCCTACATTTCCGGTGAGGTCAGTGAACGGACTTTTTATGAGGCCAAAGAACTGAATGTGCACTACTATGCCTGCGGGCATCATGCCACCGAACGTTATGGAGTACAACGTCTAGCAAAAGCTATTTCAGAACAGTTCGATATTGAGTATAGTTACTTCGAATTAAACAATCCGATTTAATTTAATGACGGTTTAACATTTTCTTTATACGTATAAATTGAGGCTTTATTCTGTATTGTTATTTATAAGCAATGCGCAATTTTCCTCAAGAATCTATTACAATAAAGCCACTTAATGTTAAAACCCAGCAAAACGCAAGGAATTGAAGACATGACAACGATTACTTTACCGGCACTTCCATACGGTTATGAAGATCTTGCTCCGCACATCAGCAAAGAAACTTTAGAATACCATCACGACAAACACCACAACACTTACGTTGTGAACTTGAATAACCTGATCAAAGGCACAGACCTTGAAGGTAAAACTTTAGAAGAAATCATTAAAGCATCTGCTGGTGATGCTGCTAAAGTTGGCGTATTCAACAACGCGGCTCAAGTTTGGAACCATACATTCTACTGGAACTGTATGGCTAAAAACGGTGGTGGTAAAGCGACTGGTGCTTTAGCGGCTAAAATTGATGAAGCTTTCGGTTCTTATGAAAAATTTGCTGAAGAATTTGCTGCTGCTGCAACCACTCAATTCGGTTCAGGCTGGGCTTGGCTGGTTGCTGATGAAGTAAATGGCAGCCTTTCTATTCTTAAAACTTCAAATGCTGACACTCCACTTGCGCACGGTAAAGTTGCAGTGTTGACGATTGACGTTTGGGAACACGCTTACTACATCGACTACCGCAATGCACGTCCTGCTTATATCAAGACTTTCCTGGAAAGCCTGGTAAACTGGGATTATGCAAATGCTAAATATGCTGGCCAAGAAGCTGGCGTTGAAAAATAAGATTTGAAATAAATTTTATTTTTTGCATAAAAAACCATCCTTTAAGGGTGGTTTTTTTATTTTCAGAAGCCAAATGCATATTAATAAAGCAAATGATTCATTTCTTTACATTATCTTGTTGACGACTTTAGTTTTCATCCCTAAAATGCGCTTCAGATTCTCCAATAGCTCAGTCGGTAGAGCGACGGACTGTTAATCCGCAGGTCCCTGGTTCGAGCCCAGGTTGGAGAGCCATCTATTCTTCCATAGCTCAGTCGGTAGAGCGACGGACTGTTAATCCGCAGGTCCCTGGTTCGAGCCCAGGTGGAAGAGCCAAGATTCTAAAAAGCCCACTCATCATGCAGTGGGCTTTTTTTATATCCTGCATTTCCATTCACTGCTTATCTCAACCCTATTTTTTAAATACCTGCCTTAAACAGCCCGCTTGTAAATTGTAGACCATTCACCTATCTATTGTTCGCCGGTTAAAATTTCGTTATGTTAATCTGAATAAAAATATTCTAATAAACTGCCATGAATGCCACCTGGTTAAAATCTCTCATTTTCTGGATTATTTTGATTGTTGTCATGTTCGCGGTGTTTCAATGCAGTCAAAATTCTGAAAATAAAAAGCAGGCTTCCGCGCTCATGTATGAACGCCTGTTTCATTGCACCCGTAATTTATCGCAAAAGAACCCGGAGGTTTTAAAACATATTCAGCAACAGCTTAAGCCCGAGCTCACCCAAGCCGAGCTGATGGAATTGATCAATGAATGCCGTAAAGCACACCCTTTACAAAGTAAAGAAAATTATATAGACCAGATAAAAGCACTTAAATAATCGGTAAAAAGCTTATTTTTAAGACATTCAATTCATTTTCATGGCTTTTTTAACCCTCAGCCCTTGACCCTGTAAGCTGAGATACATAGAATGCGTACCAGATTCTCCAATAGCTCAGTCGGTAGAGCGACGGACTGTTAATCCGCAGGTCCCTGGTTCGAGCCCAGGTTGGAGAGCCAGATTCTAAAAACCCACTCAACAGAGTGGGTTTTTTCTTATATCAAGATTTTATTGTGTTCAATTCAAGCCAAGCCACTTTTTTCCTTATTGGTTGCATTGCCACGCTCGCCTTGCTGACCCTTGTTTTTCAGCAGCTGTTCAAACCACGGCAGAAGTTTTTTCCAAAGCGCGTGATCACGCCTTTTGAAAGCAAAATGTTTATCCGGCTGAAAGAAGCTTTTCCGCAGCATCATATTTTGGCTCAGGTTGCTTTTAGTGCATTAATCACCAATGACAACTTTAAGATACGCAACAAGTTTAACCGTAAAGTCACCGACTTCGTTTTACTCAATCAAAAGCTCGAAGTGGTCGCGATTATTGAACTGGACGATCCCAGCCATCTAGGCAAGGAACAGGAAGATGCCGAGCGTGATGCCATGCTGAACGAAGCAGGCTATCAGGTCTATCGCTATATCGATATTCCAAGTGTCCATAACTTAAAAAAAGACATTTTAAATTAATTCCATTTCGGCATAAAAAAGCCACCGCATGCCACGGTGGCCTGATTCAATATAAATCGTTCAATTATTTGCTGGCTTGCTGTTCAGACGGCTCTACGGTAGCGCTAGAAGCAGCCTGCTCAGCTGCTTCACGGGCTTTGATCCGCTCCAGCATTTCAGCCTGCTGCTGCTTGTATTTTTGCTGGTTTTTCTCGTCGCTACTGACTGCCAGATAAGCCATAGAGACCAGAAAAATCGGGATAAGCAAACCAAGGCTCATCAGAATAATCATCTTCTTGGGGTTTGGTTTCGCGCCTGACTGCGACATAATCAATACCTGTCAATCTATATACACTAAATTTTCCTGCCCACTATAACAAAACCCTGTGCTGTCTCAACAGATCATTCGCCTACTTTGTAAACTAGCCTCAAAAAGCCGGTCGAAACCGGCTTTTTTTCGTCAAAACCCATCAGAGTCAGACAGCAAGCTGAATGCTCTCTAATACTTCTCGCAAGGTTTTTAGATAATCAAAACCTGCTTCGGGCTTGTCCTGCATCCGCCAAGCCACATGTCCATCCGGACGCACCAGTACAGCACCCGCTTCATGGATTTCAGATTTCTGGTTCCAGGTTCCGTAAACATCACGGTATTCACGGGAACCAATCTGAATCACGTCCAGATAAGGCAGATTCAGGGCATCTACCGCGTTTTTCCAGCCTGTACCGGACAGTCCAGTCAACAAGGTAAAACGGCCCTGTCCTACAATATCCAGCGTTGATTGCTTCTGTCCTTTGGCATCAATCAGCCAGGTATGCGGCACTTTAGCTCCCGGACGTGTCGTTGCCTGCAAGTAAAGCTGCGGATCCTGTATAAAGGTTTCCGCTGTCGCCTCGGCAATCATAGCATTTGAATCATAACGCTGATTCAGCTCCACCCCTTGAGCATTAAATTCGAAATGCTTGATCTCGAGCGCCTGGAATAATTTTTGACGAATCTCGGCACCCGCATCATCTTCAGCGAAAATTCGCTGCAACATCGCCGCCTGTGTCGTGACTCCCTCATCAAAACCAAAAACGTCTTTGAGATGCTTGTAGTCAAAGCGGGATTGATTGGCGCGGGCTACAATCTGCTTGCCTACAGGTGCAC
>WARP01000437.1_pt3 | contig 17081 bp, 15 predicted proteins | sample 4769151 | NCBI WGS metagenome assembly WARP01 (sample SAMN08893023, study PRJNA449175) | gut metagenome | isolation source: rumen sample fed with dry roughage | host: cow | place: India: Nagpur | collected 2016 | reverse complement strand
CCCAAATAAAATTACCACCGAAAAAATCGGATTAATTATTAAGGAGTATATCCCCAAACCGTTCAAAGCTGCAACTATGGAGGCAACACCTCCGATAAGCTGCACAATAAGGGTTCGGTACGAAATAAATTTGAAGTTTTTGTCCCTGTAAAACAGATAGTTGGGAACAGTATTGACTATTGCAAAGAAAAGGTTTAAAGTAAGAAGCCTGGATATTATCAATAATTGGTCACTCCCGTAATAGGATGCTATAGGCCATGAGGCAATAAAAAAAAGAACTGAAAGGAGAATCGCCAACCAAACAGTAAAAGAAAAAATATGGCTGATATCTCTCTTGGAAAGCTCTTTATGCTGGATAATTGCAGGCCCTATCCCAAAATTTCCAAACGTGCTTAAAAATTGAATAATCACGGTTGCAATTGCTACTATACCAAACTCCTTGGGAGGTACGATCCTTGCCAGGACTGCTACAACAGCAATGGATATGAAAATCCCTGAATATTTTGCAATTGCTGTATAATAAACACCTTTGCTGAGCTCCCTTTTAACTTCTCCTTCCATAATTATTCTTGAATCCGCTTCCAATAGCCCTCATCGGTTATATACTGTTTAAGAATCTTTGCCGGTATACCCCCAACTACACAGTTGTCCGGAATATCTCCGGTAACTACACTGGATGCTGCAACCACCACATGCTTGCCTATCTTTACCCCCTGCGTGATCACGCAATTGGCCCCAATCCACACATCGTCCGAAATTTCAATTGTTCCTAATGATACCCCTTGGTCGGCAATTGGAGTTGTAGTATCCGAATAATTGTGGTTTAATCCCGAAATCGTGACATTCTGTGCAATCATAACCTTGTTCCCTATTGTTACCGGCCCAATCAAAACAGACCCTATTCCTATACGTGTGTCGTCCCCTATACAGAGATCACCTACTGCATTGTTTATTACACAGTAGCTCTCGATAACAGACCGTTTCCCGATAGTAAGACGGTTGAAGGGAGTAATATCCAGCCTTGAATTCCGGTATATAACAGAACCATGCCCTCTCTTGATATAAAAAAAAGAAAAAAGCCTCAACCATAGGCGAGGACGCATTTTAACCGGGTGCATCATTAAGTAATGAATAACCCTTTTAACATTCGGCCTTGTCCCGATAAATGATTTCAATCTATTTTCCATTGATTCCTTTTTGAGTGTGGATGAAGTGTTTATTGGCTCCTTTTATCCTGAAAAAATTCATTACCATCATTAAAAATATCAATGGCAACAGACGTACCGACTTTATATTTTCTTTGGTTACCAGTTCATCCGGTACTGCCAGTGCAAAAGAAAACAAAAGAAGAGCAAGCAAACCCCACCATTTTAGTGATGTCCCTGGTTCAAGAATCGTAGTCAATGCAGCAAAGATTCCTAAAAATCCCATCAAAACAACCCGGGGCAATAGAAATTGTTGGAATATTTTGTTTAACAAATCGGTATTCCTGCCGGCCAATGCACCGGGAAGGAGTTTTATCCCGTTAACCAAAGCACCGGCCTGTGAAGCAATCCATCTTCTTCTCTGATTATAGAATGCATCGGCACTTTGTATCTTCTCGTCCAATACAGTTACATGGTCCAGATAATCAATGAATATCTTGTCCTTTAAGAGCAATATTTCTAACTCTTTGTCTTCGCCTGCAGTATTCAGCTTTTTAACATTATGGGCAAACCATTTGTAATCAATCGCCATTCCGGATCCTATCAAAGCCGAAGAAAAGCCAAGGTTAACTTGTCCTTTTCTAAAGATAGAATTGTTGATTTCCTCACTGATTGCGTCCAAAACAGCCATTGGTGTGTTTAAATTACGGGCTTTCCTGTGTGCCTGTACAGCTAAGGATCCAGAGTAGAAAAATTTGTTGATTTCGCGAAGGAAAGATGGTTCCACATGGTTGTCGGCATCCAGTATAACCACCACATCAAACCGGTCATCCATGTTGGATATCGCATATTTCAAGGCATTTGCCTTTGAGTTAAGCCTGTGATCGGGTGTAAGCAAGGTTATGGGCAGCCTGGACAAACATTGGTTTGTGTCGTCACTCATTGAATCCGACACTACCACAACTTCCATCTTTTCTGCGGGAAAATCCTGGCTCAAAAAAGAATTAACAGAGTCTAGGATAACCCTGTCTTCCTTGTAAGCCGGGAATATAACCAGCATATCCATTATTTTTTTTGGTGTTTCTTCTATCCTGTGGTTACGAAAGGTAGAAAGAAGTGCAAAGAAAAAAAGATACAGCACAGATACCAGCAAGAGATAAAACAAGAACAAGTCAAGAATATGAAATACTGTAATCATACCAATTTTATTTATCAGATAAAAACCAAAATACACCCTTTAATGTTGATAGAGCTGCCTTGGGGTTACCTTTAAAAAGCAGACCCAAGAACTCTTTCGGAACAGCAATCAGTATTTGGTAGACAATTGAAATATAGCGAATTACTCCTGTTCGGTTTCTTTTTGCAAACAAAAGCCTGTTACGTACCATATAAAATTTTTTCAATGGGCTCTCCTTCCCTACACTCATTCCTTCTTTGTGGATGATTACGGCAGAGGGGTCATATATAATCCTATAGCCTTTGGACCTGATCTTTTCACACCAATCCATCTCCTCGTAATACAGAAAAAAGAACTCTGACATCATTCCGACATTTTCAAGGACCTCCCTGCTCACCACCATTGCAGCACCATGGGCATAAGAAGTATCGGTGATAGTATCAAATTGTCCTTCGTCTTTTTGCATCAACCCAATAGTTTTGTTCCGTATGGTAATCCGGGACATGGAAGAGTAGCCTGCATACTGTATATAACCAGCCGGATTATTAAAAAGTATCTTTGGGGAAACTACGCCAATCGTGGAATCGGCGTTAAATGTATCGGGTAGCTTCATCAATGAGTTATCTTTGAGCAATGTGTCGTTATTTAACAACATCACGTACTTACCTATGGAAGCCTGGATTCCCAGATTGTTCCCTCCGGCAAAACCCAGATTGACCTCACTACGTATAGTTTTTGACCAGGGATAATATTTGGCAATTGCAATTGATTCATTATTTAAAGAACCATTATCTACCACAATCACCTCCACATATTCAAGGTCCAAGAACTTTTCAATTGAGGCAAGAAGCTCAAGAGTATCCTGGATTCCGTTGAAATTGACAACAATAATTGATAATATTGGTCCCATTGTTACGTTGTATTGATTTTTGACTCTTGGAGCTCCTTATCAATAACCGGGCTTATAAAAGCAATTGTCATACATATGAACATAATTATGCTGGTAGGAAGCTGGCCGATGATTTCCAGGCTATATGCTGCGATATAAACCCCTGCCAACCCGCATAGCATGGCAACAACAATTCCCTTGAGCTGCTCATCTTTTAGTTTGAAAAAAGCAATGTAGGAACCTTTTGCAAGAATGAATAACAAGATAAAAATATGCAACAACAACCCCACAATACCCAGTTCCATCCATACCCTCACGTACCATGAATCACTGGGAATCTTGGATATCACAGGGTTGGGTTCAAATGTGGTTGCGTTGGGACGGCTCATCGCAATCCCTATTCCAAAAGGATATTGCCACATATAGGTTCTTAATCTTTGTTGGTTGTCAAGCCTAACCCTGAGAGAAGCATCATCTTTGTTAAAAGCAGACCTCATCCGCCGTATGTAGGTGTTACCGTTACCGTAATGAGTATATTTAAGAAATATAAAACTGGATGCAATAAGCATAAAAGTGAGCAGCATGTATTTAGGTTTCTTGGATATAAATACAAAAAGAGTATAACCAACAAAAGGGACTGCCAAAGAGCCCCTGGTTCCCGAAATTATCATTCCGTAGAGGCACAGGGCAGAAACCAAAATATAATAAACCTTTAGCCTTCTGTTTTTCATGAAAAGAGCCGATAGTGAGAAAACTACCGAGGAGAAGCCAATGCCGGTTCCAAAATTCGCAGCATCTGTAAAAAAAGAAAAGTATCTTATCCCATAGTACAGAAGATGTGTTACGCTACCTCCCTCCAGGTATAACCATCTTAGTTCGGCAGTGTCAAATCCTACAAACTTTTGGTAGAGGGCTTTCAAAACTGCAAGTATCGAAAGAATGGACCATATCATCAAGAACTTTTCCAAACGCTTGAATTTTCTCAAAACCATGGAAGTAAGTACAACTACAACCAAAAAATAAACCCCAAGGTTCCTGACACCTGTCATCCAGGCCACAACTGACGACATGTTCGGGTTGAAAATCTGGAACATACAATACAAAAACCAAATAAATGATAGTAAGGTTATGGAATTCAATGCATCCTTGAATTTTAACTCACTATCTTTACCCAAAGCATTGATTACAAAAAAAGCAATGGTTCCAATCATAAGTATGTCCAAAGCAATTCCCGGTGAAATGATCTTAACATATCTTGAAAGACCCATCACAAAGTAATTGAAAACAAATAGCAGGAAAAAGGCATGAAGGGGATTTCTCACCAAATGGATAACTGCCAACACCAAAAAGGGTAAAACGGCAACTACCAAACCCATTTTGTAACCCATCCTTGTACTTACGTATACAACCATCAATGAGAGGGCAAGAGTAATTATATACAAAATTACCTTGTTTGTGTTATCAATAATATAATTGATAAAGCCCATTATGATCAGGATGAAGTAAGTCCAAACTGCATTATTTTGTAGATCTTTTTCCTTAAAAAAGTATAGGGGGGGAGAAGCCCTACAAAACTTTCGGTGACATGTCTGTCGGCGTTGGTAAGGTAAGTGAGCAATGGTGCTGTGCCAACCTGATCCTTTAGCCTCCCGAATGACAGGTTGTCAATATCAGACCAAACCTTGTCGGCCCTGACTGTCAAAATATTAATCGAAGCTTCCCTTAATAACCCAACAGGGATTGATGATTTCATTAGAGGACGATGCTCTACCAGGATAATATCTTCATTCTCGGCATCATATAATTCAATTAAATTTGAAGATAAAATAAAACCCCTGGAATCAATTGGCAATGATTCGTGCCATGAAATAAGTCTCACACGCAATCCTCTCTCCTCCCAATACTCTTTTAGCTGGTCAATTACTTCCGATTTACCTACACCTCCTGTCGTACTAATGAAGTTAATGATGTCGGGGCTCGATTTTGGGTTGAGGTAAGGCACCAAAGAATTTGCCAAAAAATTAATTGAAAGCCTTTTGTACTCCTTGTTGTAACGTCTGAAGCGGAACATGTTTCGTCTTGGGTATGCCCCAAGGACTTTTACCGGAATCAATCGTTCGGCCCTCTCCTTATCCCTGACTGTCATGTCAAAAAACTCGATCAATATGAATAGTCCCAATATAAAAACAATAGTTCCGAAAAAAGAGGTCATGACAATCATCCTTCTGGCAGTCTTGTTTGGATATAGAGGGAAAAGGGGAGGGTCAATTGGTTGAAGTGTTGCCGATGTCATTTGGAGGTTCTTTTGCCTCATAAGTGCAGTGTTCAGGCTGGTCAGCAACGATAGGTACGACTGCTCCGTGATATTGATTTCCCGTTCCTTCCTTTTTATTGTGGAACCTACCGGAGAAAAGTATTCGTACTGTTGGTCAAGATCCCTTATTATCTCCTCCATCACCTGGAGTTCGGCCATGGATTTTTCCCTGATTATCAACTGTTCGATCCACTGCTCGACGTAAGTTGTAGATGCGATTCCTTCCCTGGAGTATTTTTGGGCAGCAATATTGGTTGCAAAGGACTTGACATCTTGCTCTGCTGCCGTTATTTTTTTATTGTACTCCTCTACCCCGGATATATTAATTGAAGATGAATCCAGATTGAATGCCTTTAACCTTGCAGCCTCGGCACTCAATTTAGTCAAATCATTCAGCTTTCCAAGAAATTCTGAGTTGTTTTGCAACAGTCGGGTCTGGAGGTCGATTTTCTTTTCCAGGTCGTCTACAATTTTTTGCGATCCGGTATATTTTAGAAGCAAGTCGTTGAATGTCAAGTCGTAATCGCGGGACAATGCAGCAATTATCTTGGTCTGTTCGGGGTAGTTTATGATTTTCTTATCAATGTAATACTGTGTAAGAGAATCTTCTGAATTTCTAAGTTTGTTTGCCAATTTTTCCAGTTCACTCCTAAAGTAATCAACCACATTATTGGTTTCGCTGAACCTGAGTACCTCGTATTGTTTTACAAACTCTTCGTTTAGTATTACAAGGGTATTATATGCAATGCCAGGGTCATCGGCAGAATACTGGATTTGCAGCATGTCACTGTTGGCAATCCTCCTCACGTCAATACGACTTAAAGCTGAGTAGCTGTAATGATGATGGAACCAGTTAAAAAGACCGTAAACAAAATTTTGGTGGGTTGCAGCCTCGTACTCTTTCAAGTTGGCTACCGTTTGTTCTATCGAAGATGTATCTATCAACTTCTTAACCTCTTTGGGTGTAATCCTCAGCAAACTCCTGTAGTTGGATGCCCTGATGAAATTATTGTCACGGATTGAATCCCCCTCAATCATATGCTGGGCATAGAGCCTTAGGCATACGTTACGCAAAGTAGCCTTTGATTTTATTATACTGATAAGGTTGTCCACCTCGTTATTCACACTGCTCCAGTCTACACGGGTATCGGAACCGGTTTCTATACTAAAGCCCGAAGCAATCCCGGTAAATATGGTTGTACTTACCGTAAAATCCTTTTTTATGTTTTTTGTTTGGTTAATGGCAATAATTGCAGCAAGTGCCGGCAAGAAAATGAGCCAGTACCTGATCCTGTAGAGTAATCGGACAATCTGCTTTATTATTTCCATACCTAACCTTTGAGAATTTTAGTGTTGGATAAAATTTCGAGTTGTGAGATTACTATTTTCAGTAATGACTTGGCCTCTTCCAACTGGATATAAGCCTGTACATGCATGCTTTTAGAGGTAGCCAAACCCTGCATGTTTATATTTCCCAAAACATATTCCCGCTGCATTATGTCGTACTGGGTCGCTGAGTGCTGGTAATTGTCCACCAAAAACTTCAATGTGTTAAGCATTTTCTCTGCTTCGTAATAGAGTTTGATAATCTCAGTCTTTTGCTCGTCGTACCACATCTCCTGCTCCTTTACTGTCTCATCTATCTTAAGTTGCTGAGTCCGGATTTTGTTCCTCCTGTCAAACAGCTGGTCCAACGGGATCCTGACAGAAGCTCCTACATTATACCACAACTGGCTCCCGGCAGAATACTCATAGATTATAGGCAGATCGGCCCCTATGTTGGAGTATGTGTTAATCCCCATCACTCCGTACTGGTAACTCCCATACACACTAAAGTAGCTCAGCCACTTTCTTCTCTCTGTTTTAAGGGCGAGTTCCTGCCCCTCCATCCGGTGTCCAAAGAATTCAACCATGGAACTTTTCCTGGCTCCTTCATATAGAACCTCTAAAGGGGGCAGTTGTAAACCTAAAAGCTCGCTACTTACTACCGTATCCTGTGGAGGAAAGGTGTTATCCTGGGTGAATGCCTGCCGGCAAAAACCCAAAAACAATAAAAGTATTATAACTTTTTTTGCCATATAATCATACATTCTCCTTTTGTACAAAAGCGGTAAATGTTTTAAAAATTATCTTGACGTCCATCCAAAATGAGTAATTTTTGGCATAAAAGACATCCAGCTGTTTCCTCTCTTCCGGCGAGAGTTTTCCCGAATCTCCCCTCTTCTCCACTTGCCAAAGGCCTGTAAGCCCGCTTGGTCCCATGAAGCGGTCGATATACTGGTCCGATGTAAGTTGCTCTGCCTCATATAGTGGCAGAGGTCTGTTGCCTACTACCGACATATCTCCCACCAATATGTTAATCAGTTGAGGCAGCTCATCAATACTGAACTTTCGAATGACTCTTCCAACCTTGGTTATCCTGGGGTCGTTTTCGAATTTGACAAAATTATTCCTCTCCTTTGTTCTTTTTTCCCGAAGAAAATCCTCCTCTGTAATAACCTCGTCATCTGAAAAATAAATATTGGACTCATCCATACGGTCGTCCGAAACAAGCCCTCTGGAGCCGACATTAGCCTCATCTCCCGGGGAAATCTCAAAATCGCTGTATTGGTTGAGGGATAAAAAATCCTTTAGCCGTTCGTCTGCATTACTGTACATCGACCGGAACTTGTAAAAATCGAAAACCCTGTAATTGCTCCCTACCCTTTTTGATTTGTATATCGCAGGTCCTTTGCTCTCCAGGACAATTGCCAGATATGTTACTACGAGTAACGGAGAGAGTACAACAATTGAGGCAACTGCAAATGCTATATCAAAGGAGCGTTTCCAGACCGGGCACTTGTATATGCCCAAAGGTTTGCGATTGGTGTGGGTCGAAAGTATCAGGTTTTGGTTTTTCTCGACAAACTCAATACCGTTAAGCAGTCTCTCCCTGCTCACATTTGTACCTGATGTATCACTTACCCCTGCCCTCTGGTATTTGGGAATCTCCTCTTTTTCCAGCCTGTCGGTCACCAAAATTATATAAGAGCCCGGGAATTTGTTTTTAAGAAATTCAACTTTAGGAAGATCCGTTTTTGCTGGTCCTTTTTCAAAAAGAATCAGCACCGGTTTTTCACCTCTGTTTTCGTTAATTGTCTTTTCGGCTGCGGCATGGTCCTGCACAACAACCATCCCTCCATCCGAAATCGATTCGTAATGGGAGATGATATCGGCAGACCTGCCCACATATACCAAAAATACGTTCATGAAATGATCTTTTTGAGTCTTACCTTAAGCTCCATAGGATTGAAGGGCTTGGAGATATAGTCGTCAGCGCCCTTTTCCAGCAAGGCTATCTTTTGCGAAGTACTGTCTTCACTGGACAATATGACAAATGGTATGGATTTGTACAGATCGTTCTTTTTAATGAAGTCCAGAAAATCCACCCCGCTCATATTTGGCATATTGATATCTGACAGAATCAAATCGGGAATATTACCATTTTGCAACCATGAAATTGCCTGTATAGGGTCTTCGAAGTAGATACATTCAAAATTTTCGGAAATATAAACCTGTATCACTTTTGCAATTGTTGGTTTGTCATCGACAATCAATATCTTCTTCTTCACAACTTTAATTTAATAAAAAATGTAACAATCAATCTTCAAATATAAGAAAAATCTCTACATGCTTTGGATAGTACCACTTTATTTAAAGTTAATTAAATTTATTTTACTTTTGTAAGAATCAAATTCACTCGGTACAAAAACAAAAAACAAATATGGGAGTAAGGGCGGTCAAGCTTTATTTTAAAGGGGTTGTGTTGGTAGCCAGCTTATTATCTTTACTTTTATCCATATTGGCATTCAGCGCATACAGGTCAGATCCTGCAAATGGTGTCTCCACGCAGTATCTTTCGATGTTTGTTCCGTTTATGCTCCTGACCAATCTTACACTCACGGTTTACTGGTTGTTTTCATGGAAACCTGCTACTTTTATTGCAATTACTGCCTTTGCATTAAATGTTTACTATGTTTCGTCAATACCCTCCCACAAAACAGAATTAAGGGAGTACGGTGCCCGGAGTATAAGTGTGGCTTCCTACAATGTAAATTACTTCAGTCACGAAGAGCAACAAAATGCACCACGCATAGCATCTGTTATAAAAATGAAGAATACCGACATCCTGGCCATGCAGGAGTTTCAGCCAACCTCGTACTACAATGTAAAAGAGATAATAGGCGAATTTGACTATTTGGAAAACAGTGCCATTTATTCGGGCAGCGGAGAAGGGATCGGGATGGCGATATTCAGCCGGTATCCGATCCTGCGTAGTAAGAAAACAACCTTTCCAAATTCCGACAACGGATATATGTGGGCTGATATCCTTTTTAACAATGACACAATCCGAGTGATCAATTGTCATTTGCAAACAACCGGCTACTACTCCTCAATAAGGATTGGTTATAACCATCTGGTCGAAAAAATGAGTGAAAACTTTATTATACGAGCAATCCAGGCAGCACAAGTCAGAAGCTTGATAGACACCACAAAGCACCCTGTTATCTTATGCGGGGACTTGAACGATACTCCAAAAAGCTTTGTTTACTCAAAGGTTAAAGGCAATGACTTAATCGACAGCTTTGGAGTCAAAGGGTTGGGAATCGGTGGAACTTACCGTTGGTCGTTTAACCTTTTACGAATAGATTACATAATGCATTCAAAACACTTCAAAACATTGAAGTACGAGATGGAACCTGCAAAGCTGAGCGACCACAAACCTATTTTTTCGGTGTTGGAATATCAAAACTGAAAGTACTCCCTTTACCCTCTTCGGATGTAAACCTTAGGTTACCCCCATTTCTCTTTACAAATTCATTGCAGAGCAATAGTCCCAGGCCTGAGCCCTCCTCATTGCCGGTGCCAAAACTGGTAAAGTGTGTATCTGTCTTGAAAAGAAGCTTTTGCTTTTCTTTGCTGATGCCGGCTCCGTTATCATGAACATCCAACACTACCCTGTCCTCCTCTTCCCTTACAAATACATCCACCTCCGAATTGTCATAACTGAATTTGACAGCATTGCTTAACAAGTTGCGCAATGCAGTTTTAGCCATGTCAATATCTATCCTTGCCACACGGTTTGTAGTGCCGCTCAGGTTGATCTTTATGTTCTTGAGCCTCGCCACACCACGGAATACCTCCACAACCCCCGTAACCAGATGCATTATATCAACGTCATCCTGGAAGACTGTGTTCAGGCGGCCCGTCTGGCTTTTTGTCCACTTGAGCAAATTGTCAAGCAAAGTAAAACTATCGTCGGTAAGACGATTGGCCATTATCAAAAGATCGTACATCTCAGGATCGACACTCTCCTTACTGATTCCGTTAATCAATACCTCCATCACCATCCTTATGGAGGCAATAGGCGAACGCAGGTCGTGGGCTATTACGGAGTAGAGTTTATCCCTGCCAATAATTGTCTTCTTGAGCTCCTGTGTCTGCCTCTCTATTGTTTTCTTGGCATGTATCAGCGAAATCTGGTGATTGATCCTGGTAAGCAGCTCATCTTTGTTGAAAGGCTTGGAAACATAGTCGGCAGCCCCCAATTTGAAACCCTGTACAATGTCCTCTGTAGAATTCAGGGCCGAAAGGAATATAATGGGAAGTTCTTCTTTACCGGGAATCTCCTTGAGCCTCTTTGCCACTTCGTGCCCGTCCATGATTGGCATCATGATATCCAGCAATACCAGGTCGGGATTCTCCTTCATTATAACCTCAAGGGCATCCCTGCCATTGAACGCCGACAGCGTCTTGTAGCCGGCTTTGGAGATGAGCAGTTTGAGGAGCAGCACATTGGCATCTACATCATCCACAATCAATACTGTATATTCCGAATTATTAATCTCCATGCGATCTTTTTTAAAGTTGGTCAAGATTCCTGAAGTATTCTATTGTTTTGCTGAGTCCCTGGTCGAGCCCTGTCAAAGGCCTCCATCCCAGGAGGTCGCGCGCAACGGAAATATCGGGTTGCCGTTGCTTAGGGTCGTCCATCGGAAGCTCCATGTGAACAAACCCCGAAGAAGAGCCGGTCAACGCGACAATCCTTTGGGCAAGCTCCTTGATTGTAAACTCCTCTGGATTTCCTATGTTCACGGGACCGATAATATCGTCCCCGGTAGCCATCATCCTCATCATTCCCTCCACAAGGTCGTCAATATACTGAAAACTACGGGTTTGGCTACCACCTCCGTAGAGAGATATATCCTTGTTTTGAAGAGCCTGCACAATAAAGTTGGAGACAACCCTCCCGTCGTTGGGGTGCATATTGGGACCATATGTATTGAAAATCCTGATTATCTTAATCTTTACGCCATTCTGACGATAGTAGTCCATGAAAAGGGTTTCGGCGCACCTCTTTCCCTCATCGTAGCATGACCTGATCCCGATTGGATTCACATTACCCCAATATGCCTCTGTTTGAGGATGGACAACAGGATCGCCGTAAACCTCACTTGTCGAGGCCTGCAATATTTTGGCCTTTAATCTCTTTGCGAGACCAAGCATATTGATTGCTCCCATTACCGAGGTCTTCACGGTTTTGATTGCATTATACTGGTAATGTACCGGAGATGCAGGACAAGCGAGGTTGTAAATTTGGTCTACCTCGGCATGGAAAGGCTGGGTAACATCGTGCCGGATCAGTTCGAACCTTGGATTGCCCATCAAATGAACAATATTCCTCTTGGAACCTGTAAAGAAATTATCCAGGCAGAGAACCTCATTGCCCTCGTCAATCAAACGGCTGCAAAGATGGGATCCGATAAATCCGGCCCCTCCGGTAACGAGGATTCGCTTCATTGTGATGATAGTTACTGAGTGTGATGAACAAAGATAAATAAAAAATATCTTTATAATGGTTATCTTTGGGTCAAATGTAAAATCCAATGATCAATATACAGGCAAAGATTCACGACCGTTTCACGATCGAGTTCAAGGTAGGGTTCAATGCCGACAGGGAACAAACTGTCAATAAATTTTCAATGAGCACTTGGCTGTTCATCCCCTACAGTCTCGACATCAACGCATCTACTTACACCAAAGACCGCTTTTACAGGGATTTGCGGACCAACACCCGGCTCATCACCCCTGTCTACCTGCTTGGCGAAATAGCAAAGGGAAGGGCAGAGCCTCTTGAACTGCTAAAGAGCTCCATCCGGAGATTGGCCGACAATCCCGACAAAAGGAACACCGGGGACTACGAATACAACATAAAAATGTTTGCTGCAATATTTAAAAGTTCTGTCCGCAACCAAATATTTTACATCCTTAAACCTCCTGCCGAGGTTGACCGCCTGGACCTGTGCAGGGAACTTGTGACAGACATCTCCGACATATTAACCTCCTACCGTTCCCTCTACAGGATGATCAGCATACCCACCCTGTCTCGGGAGTGTTTTGACTACTTCCTTTTTGGAGACGAGTTCATGAGCAACATAGTGCACAAACAACTGTTCCGCCTGGTAAACCACCTGAAAGAGGAACACAACAGTATTTATGCAGAGGCACACGAAGGTATACTGGATTTGCTTGAACAAGAGATAAGTTACCGCAAAAGCCGTGGTTACCCGGTCATAGACAAAAAAAGCCCCGACGGAAACCGCGACCTTGTTTACCGCTCCGGTGCCCTTAAAAAATACATCGAAAGTGAGCTATTCCTCAATACCGCAAAGAAAAAGGACGGGGTATTCGTAGAGCAGATCTACTACAGCGTTGCCGCCGGAATCTCCATGATTTTTGCAACAGCCATAGCCTTTTCGTTTCAGCAAAAATACGGCAATTTTACCATGCCGTTGTTTGTTGCCCTGGTTGTAGGCTATATGCTCAAAGACCGTATCAAGGAGTTGTCGCGCTACTATTTTGCCCACAAACTAAAGGAAAAGTATTTCGACAATAAGACCACTATAAGTATAAACGAGCATCCGGTAGGGTGGAGCAAGGAGGGAGTCGACTTTATCAACGATCACATGGTTCCCCGGGAGGTCCTCCGTATACGTAGCCGCACACCCCTGCTGGAGGCCGACAACCGCTACACCGAAGAGAAGATTATTCTTTTCCGCAAAATTCTGGAACTGGACAGGGAGCAACTGGACCTAAACTCCGAGTATTATATTTCGGGGATAAACGACATCCTGAGGTTCAATCTCTCGTCTTACCTACAAAAAATGGACGATCCCGAAGTCCCATTGTACATACTTTCCAAGGAGAACGGTTACCAGCAGATCACCGGAAGCAAGGTCTACTACCTCAATTTTGTTATGCAGTTCCGCTACAACCAATACGAATCTTTCAAAAGGTACAGGATTGTCTTTAACCGCAACGGTATAATAGAGATCGAAGAGCTGCTGTAAGCCCCAAAACTTTATGCCCCTGAGTTTGTTAATAAAACAAACAAGAATTATAAACTACAAAAAAACAACATTAACATGACCGACCAAGAAATAGCCCGCAAGGTACAGATGAGACCTATCGGCGAAATTGCCCAAAAGCTTGGGATTGACCCCGAAGAACTTGAACTTTATGGCAAATACAAAGCCAAGTTGTCCCATAAATATATAGACCGGACCAAATTCGGAAAGCTCATATTGGTCTCGGCAATCTCCCCTACACCTGCAGGTGAGGGAAAGACTACCGTTTCCATAGGCCTTTCACAAGCCCTCAACAGGATAGGCAAACGCTCTGCGGTAGTCCTCAGGGAACCCTCTTTGGGGCCTGTATTCGGCATCAAAGGTGGTGCAACCGGAGGTGGTTATTCACAGGTACTTCCCATGGAAGACATAAACCTTCACTTTACCGGTGACTTTGCCGCCATCGAAAAAGCCCACAACCTGCTATCGGCTCTTATAGCCAACAACATCCAAAGTAAAACACGCAATTTGAACCTCGATCCCAGGACCATTACCTGGAAACGGGTAATGGACATGAACGACCGCTCGCTAAGGCATATCGTAGTAGGGCTTGGCGGCACTCAAAACGGGATTCCTCGCGAAACCGGGTTTGATATCACCGCTGCCTCGGAGGTTATGGCAATCCTCTGCCTCGCAAAGGATATGGAAGACCTCAAAAAGAGGCTTGGCAATATTTTCATAGGCTTTACCTTCGAAAAGAAACCCATTTATGCCCGCGACCTCAATGCCCACGGGGCAATGGCAGCTCTTCTCAAAGATGCAATCAAGCCCAACCTGGTACAGACCATTGAGGGCACACCTGCCCTAATCCACGGAGGACCCTTCGCAAACATAGCCCAGGGTACCAACTCGGTACTTGCTACCCAAACAGCCCTTTCACTCACCGACTACACTGTTACCGAAGCCGGCTTCGGTTTTGACCTTGGTGCAGAGAAGTTCCTGGACATCAAATGCCGCAGTGCCAAGTTATCACCAAACGCAGCTGTGCTGGTAGCCACAATCAGGGCACTAAAATACCACGGAGGGCAGTCACTCAAAGAGATCCAGACACCCGGAGTGGAATTCCTCAAAAAAGGCATAGCAAACCTTGAGAAACACGTGGAGAACATCAAACAGTTCAGTCTCGCTCCAGTAGTTGCAATCAACCGGTTTACAACAGACACTCAGGAAGAGATCGACTTTGTGAAAGATTTTTGCAAAAGCCATGACATACCTGTTTCTGTTGTGGATGTTTGGGGCAAAGGGGGAGCCGGCGCCGAGGAGTTGGCCCATATGGTTGTTGAGGCCGCCGCAACATGCTGCCCGAACTTCCTTCCTCTCTACCCGCTTACAGACTCTGTACAGCAAAAAATAGAGACAATTGCCAAGAAAATATATGGTGCAGAGGCTGTGGATTATACTCCAAAGGCAAAAGCACACCTTGCCAAGATTGCCTCACTCGGGCTTGATGGTCTTGCCATCTGTATGGCAAAAACCCAAAAATCCCTATCCGACAATCCGGAGTTATTGGGAAGGCCAAAAGACTTTGTTATAACCGTTAGGGAGATCGAAATCGCTTCGGGTGCAGGATTTCTTGTTCCGATAACCGGAGAGATCATGAGGATGCCGGGACTGCCCGAGACACCCTCTTCGGAAAGAATAGATATAGACAACGAAGGGAATATCTCGGGTCTTTTTTAAACCCGGCACCCCCCTTTTTCATCTGGAGCTTTGTTCGTGCCTCGAGCAGAGCTCCTTTTCTATTTGAGAAAATGATATCCCTTTGTACCTGAGCAATACTATCAAGTGGTAAACAAGGTCCCCAGCCTCGTAAATAAGCCTCTCCTTGTTGTCCCTTACAGCCTCTATGATGGTTTCGGCAGCCTCTTCGCCAATCTTCTTGCAAATCTTTTCAGTACCGCCTTCAAACAGCTTGGTTGTATATGAACCCTCCGGCATCAGCCTCCTGCGCTGCCCAATGAAAGAGTCCAGCTTACCCAAAAACCCTTCGCTCCCGGCCTCTCCAAAGCAACTAAACGAACCTGTGTGGCAAACCGGGCCCCTTGGATTGACCTTTACCAACAACGCATCGCTGTCACAATCCTCGGCAATACTTACAAGCTCCAGGAAATTTCCGCTGCTCTCCCCTTTGGTCCAAAGTCTTTGCCTGGACCTGCTGAAAAATGCAACCAACCCTGTTTCCAGGGATTTCTCGAATGACTCCCTGTTCATATAACCTACCATCAGCACTTGTAACGTGCTGTTATCCTGTATTACTGCAGGCACTAGTGTATCACTTTCTTTAAACACCTTACCGGTGTCAATATCTGTTTTAATCATATTGTCATTGTTTTATAATTTCCCTCAAAATCACAACCTTACACTCACACCATTAGTTGCCAGATAATCCTTCAACTCTCGTATCCCAATCTCCCTCCTGTGGAAAACAGAGGCAGCCAAAGCAGCATCAGCACAATCATTTGTAAACAACTCCCCGAAGTGCTCTTTTGTACCTGCACCACCCGATGCAATGATTGGAATTGAAAGCCTGTTATTAAGGTTTTTAAGAGTTGCATATTCAAAGCCCTCCTTAGTACCGTCCCTGTCCATTGAGGTAAAGAGAATCTCACCGGCACCCCTGCCGGCACACTCTTCTGCCCACTCAAACAACTCCCTTGGCCTCTCCTCTCTCCCTCCCTTGGCAAACACCCTCCATACTCCGTTCCTGAATGAGGCATCAATTGCAACAACCACAAACTGGGATCCGTAAACCGCTGCAATCTTGTCTATCAGGGATGGATCATCCAAGGCAGCACTATTAAGTGATACCTTGTCGGCACCCGAATCAAGCAGTGCTGCAGCATCATCCAGACTTCTTATCCCTCCTCCGACAGTGAAAGGAATGTTGAGATTAAGGGCAACATCCTTGACCATTTTGCGGAAGATACCCCGCCCTTCGTGGGTAGCACTGATGTCCAGGTAAACCAGTTCGTCGGCCCCTTCGTACGAATAGAATCTGCCCAACTCCACAGGGTCGCCAACCTCGGCAAGGTTCTGGAAGTTAATCCCTTTGACAGTCTTTCCCTCATGCACATCGAGGCATGGGATTATTCGTTTTGCAACCATGATT
>WARP01003001.1_pt3 | contig 17103 bp, 11 predicted proteins | sample 4769151 | NCBI WGS metagenome assembly WARP01 (sample SAMN08893023, study PRJNA449175) | gut metagenome | isolation source: rumen sample fed with dry roughage | host: cow | place: India: Nagpur | collected 2016 | reverse complement strand
TGAGGAATTTAGAAAGATTTTATTACTTTTGCCTGACATTTGAAAACTAAATCTGTTTTCATTTCTATAGCAATTGAAATAATAACTGTAAAGCACATACTATGAAGAAATGTTTTATTTTCTTGATGATATTCATCGTTGGAAATGTAGTATTAATGGCTCAAACAGGGTGTTTACCCCCGGTTGGATTAACGGCTGCAACACATACTCCGAATACCGGAAACATAAGGTTAAGTTGGAATCCGCCGCAAAGTCCATATCAACAGATACTCAGTTGGACGGCGTCTTCCACCGCATCGCCCACCGGTTGGGGCAACGACAATAACGGTGCCGCTGTAGTGCGCTTCTCCACCACCGACCTTCAACCCTACCAGAACTATGTGCTGACCTCGGTGTCGTTCATTCCGGCATTACCCTCATATTTGTGTACCTACACCATCCGAATTTGGGAAGGAGGCTCGGTGAATGAAACGACTTCCACCGTCACGCCCGGTACGATGGTGAGCGAACAAATTGTCAACCAAAACATAACCGTGAACACCCAGAATGTGGTTTTATTGGATCGCCCGTACACTATCGGCTCCACCCAGGAACTATGGATCGGCATCAGTTGCCAGCTGACCACCTCGGGGTCGCCCATTTATATGGGAACCAACACGCTGGTTCCGTTCAAGAATTTGTGGGTGGGCAACACCTCCGGCAGTTGGGAGGTACAAACTGCCGGCAATTATTCCATCTTTGGAATTTTGGAAAGGAGCGACTGCATCCCCATCGGCTATAAAGTTTACCGTAACGGGGTACTTCGAACCAACAATCCTATAGCGCGGAAATATTATGTGGACAACCCGCAGGTTAGTGACTTGTACGAATACAGTGTAACTTCTGTGTATGCAAACGGATGTGAATCGGAACCGGCCAGACTGTCGGTTCTGTTAGGATCTCCCTGTATGCTCTCCTCCCTTCCCATGTTTCAGAATTTTGATGGCTATACGGGCAATACTACCACTACGGTTGCCAGCCATGTGCTGCCCGAATGTTGGCGTTATCTCAACGAGGGCACCACCAATCCGGGACTTCCTTCCACGTATGCTTCCGAAACGTACGCCCAATCGGGCATGAATTCCATCCGCTTCAGCGTGGGCACTTCTGCCACGGACGACAACCAGTATGCCATTTTGCCAAAATTGGACAACAGCTCCTATATAGCCAATATGTTGAAAATGGAGTTTGACGCCCGCAGTTCATCGGCCTCCAACCCCTTCAATCTGGCAGTGGGCGTGATGAGCGACCCCGCCGACCCCTCCACGTTCCAGCAGGTGGCGCTGTTGACCATCACGGGTACCGAATACACGACCCATTATGTGGATTTCGCCAACTTCTCCGGCAGTGGGGATTATGTGGCTTTCAAAGCCTTGAAAGGCACTGTGGCAAACACCGGCTATGTGGATAATGTAATGTTGGGTGATGATGGTCTGCTACCGAAGCCCGACAGTGTGGTAGCCTATCAAACGACCAACACCTCGGTGAGCCTCTCTTGGCGTGAAAATGGAGGTGCAGGCAACTGGATTGTAGAGTATGGTCTCAAAGGCTTCACCCTCGGAACGGGAGATATCGCCGATGCCAATGTTACCCAGATCGTGATTTCAGGATTGACACCCGGCACCGATTATGACTTTTATGTGCGGTCGATAGGCATCTCTAACGATACCAGTGCCTACAGTTGGGTTTGTCGGGCACAGACGCTTTGCAATATGCTAACTTCGCTGCCTTACATGGAGGATTTTGACTCCTGGCCAGCCTCCACACTCACCAACGCACCCAACAACCTTCCGAACTGCTGGCATTACATCAATACCGGCACCAACTGGACTGGGTATCCCGTTGTGTATAGCGCCAGCACTTACGCCTTCTCCGGCAAGAACAGTATTCGCTTTTATTCAACCTCTTCAAGTTCGTCTGCCGATGGAGACCAATATGCCATATTGCCGCGCATAGACACCTCCGTATATCCGATAAACACGTTAGAACTTCAATTCAAGGTCATAAAGGTTCCTTCCTTTAATTGCAATTTGAAGGTAGGTGTGTTGACCGATCCAACCAATGCCGCTACCTTCACCTCGGTGGCAACGGTGAGCCTTTCCACAAATGAAAATGGCTTTATGGACAAATCGGTATCCTTTGCCAATTATACGGGTTCCGGTGAGTATATAGCCATCAAGCTGCCACAACCGACCGGCACCACGAATGCGGCATACGTGGACGACATCTTATTGGACGTACGTTCCTCTTGTGCAAGCCCCAGAGCCGTTTCCGTGCTTGAAATCAATGAATATTCGGCCAAAATTAGCTGGATTCCTACAGGCTCGGAGAGCAGTTGGGATGTTGTGGTCGTGCCGGAGGGCGACGCCCTGTCGTCGGGCACAATCATGACAAGCACGGAGACAGAATACGAATACATGAATCTGCTCCCCAACACCGACTATTGTGCGTATGTGCGGGCAAATTGCGGTTCCACGCAAAGTCCGTGGACATTTAAGACCCATTTCACTACCCGATGCGAAGCGGTCACAACACTTCCCTACATCGAGACTTTCGATGCCTATGGAACCGCCACATCCTCTACCGTCAACACGTTTAGCCCGTACCCAACCTGCTGGACAAGGTCGAGTTCCAATCCGAGTCCTTTTCCATACGTTTCCTCTACATACAAATACAACGGGGCGGGCTCCTTGTTTATGTTGAACGGAAGCGCCACCTGTTACTCCTTGGCCGTGTCGGAACCCTTCGACCTTTCCAATTACAACGGTTCCGATGTTACCCTCTCTTTCAAAGCTTTGAGAAGCGGAACCAGCAATGGCTACGGCAGAGTGACTGTGGGTATCATGACCAATCCTGAAGATATGAGCACCTTCACCCCACTGAAGAATCTTGTGGCTTCGGACTATCCTGCCACGAATACTTGGTACGAGCACATCATACAATTGCCTTATACGGATCGAACCTTCTACCTGGCATTCTATCAACCCGCATTGGAGAGCAGCACGGCCTATATTGATGACATCAAAGTGGAAGTGGCACCCGCCTGTATGGCTCCTTCCAATCTGCATGTGGTGGAGATTCTCGGTTCTATGGCTAAAATTTCCTGGAATCCGGTTCAATATGGCGTAAGCGACTATGTAGTAGAATACGCTGTGGCCGGCAGCAACAGTTGGTCTGTACCTCAGACGGTGTCTGAAAACAGTTTCCGGCTCACTGAACTGTTGGCGAACACCCGTTACCATGTTCGGGTTTATTCCGCCTGCCAATATAATGGCACAGGATCGCCACTGGAGCTTTCCTTCAACACCAATTGTGCTGTGCCCAACCATACAGAAGTGGGAACAGGCACGACAAACACCGATTTTGTGCCGGCGTACAACACGTACAAATACAGTTATTCGCAGCAAATCTATTTAGCCAGCGAAATGCAAGGGGCTCAGGATATCTCTAGCATCAGTTTCCAATATGCGGGAACCACGGCGGCAAAACGGGACTTGACCATCTATATGATGCACACTTCTGGCACCGCAATATCCTCCTGGTTGCCCATCACCAATGCCTTAAAAGTGTTCGATGGCACCGTTGTCTGGCAACCAAACACGGATGATTCCGGCTGGAACACCCTTTTGCTGGATACCGTCTTCCATTATGACGGAGTCCACAATCTAGTGCTTGTTGTGGACAACAACAGTTTAGAGACGGGTGGTTCCGCGGCCAAGAATTTCAAAACCCACACTGCCACCGACACCCTGACTCGTTATGTAAACACCTCATCGCTCCTGGCTATAGATAATTTCAACCCGTACAACATGTTGGTGGAAGGCACACCTTCCAAGGAGCGCAACAACATCCGCTTTACCACCTGCAACAACGCTACCTGTGTACCGCCTGTGGCTTGGTTCACCGACATCAGCAGTACCAGCGTGACCATCGACTTGTCGTCCGGCAACGGCGAGGATAAATGGCTGTTGGAATACCGCCTGACGGGAACCTCAGCCTGGACTTTTGCCGACACCATCACCATACATCCCTATTCGCTTGGCGGGCTCACACCAAACCGAGACTATCAGTTCCGCCTCACGTCAGCCTGCGGCACCAGCTACAGCCTCAACAAAACCTACTTGGATGCCCATACTCCTTGCACGGAGATCACCATTCCCTATTCTGACGGTTTTGAAACCTATGGAATACCCTCTTCTTCCACATCTGCCGCCGCTCCAGGTCTGTTTCCTCCGTGCTGGACAGCGTTGAGCAACACTACGCTGCCCTATCCCTACATCTACTCTGGCCAGCATTTTAGCGGTTCTGGATCCCTTTATCTGAATGGAACCTCATCGAACTACTGCTACGCCATCATGCCGCCGCTGGAATCTTCGGTCAAGATGGACAGCCTGCAAATCAAGTTCTTCGCCTATAAATCAGCGGCTTCCGCATACGTGGAGGTAGGCATTATGACCAACCCCTATGACAAAAATACGTTTGAACAGGTGGGTGTCTTCTATCCAATGTCCAAAAATAATTGGGAGATGGCAGAGATTTTCACCTCCTCCTATTTGGGAAGCGGACGCTATATCGCTTTCAGAATACCGTCAGCCATCTCATCAGCTGTCATCTATCTGGATGATATTGATGTGAAATACAAACAAGGCTGCAAGTCGGTGGAAAACATCAATGCGTTGGCCATTCATCATAATGAAGCCACCATCACGTGGACGCCGAGAGGACTGGAAGGCAACTGGAACTATGTGTATGGACCTAAAGATTCCGTAAATCTCGATAGCGCACAAGTATATCATACCAATACAAACACGGCAACTTTGGACAATCTGGAGAGCCTCACCGATTATGATGTTTTCATCCAAGCCGATTGCGGTTCAGGTGAAACAAGCGATTGGATGAAGTATTCTTTCTCAACCGTGTGTACCCCCATCGCACACCTTCCGTATATTGAGAATTTTGATTCCTATACCGTAACGGGAACAGCCTTTTTGACAGATTGCTGGACGAAATCTACCGATGATGCCAACCCCTATCCCTATCGCAGCAGCATGTATTATGCTTCTGCTCCTAACTCTATTTATTTCGCCAATAGTACGGCTTCTGCTACGTACAGTATGGCAATTATGCAGGAGTTTGACCCATCCATAGCAATCAACTCCTTGCAGGTTACCTTTAAGACTTTTGTGCAGTCAGGTTCACAGTACATGGCTACCACCATGACGGTGGGAGTGATAAGCAACCCCTCCGATGTAAGCACCTTTGTTCCTATCGCCACATTCCACAACACCTCGGGTAATGTGTGGGAGACTCATACGGCCTCGTTAGCTTCCTATACTGGAACCGGTCGGCATATCGCATTCAAGGCGCAGGGTGTCCAAACTCTTTTGGATGATGTGTTTATAGACCGTATCCCGGACTGTGCTAATCCCACCAATGTGGTTGTGAGCCAAACAGGAACCCATGATGCCACTGTAACCTGGACCACATCATCCAGCAGCAGCGCTTACGAGCTCTATCCGGTACCCTACGGCTATGAGAATTCTGTATCGGATGTAACACCGGTGATCGTCACAGCATCGCCCTGCACCTTGACCAACCTTACCGCTGGCACGCATTACACGCTATACTTGCGCGGCGTATGCGCTAACAATGCAGGATATTCGAACTTTGTGCAGGTACCGTTCCATACCGAGTGCGAACCCATCAATGACCTGCCCTGGTATGAAGACTTTGACGGAGAGGATGGTGTCACCTCTACAACTTCTTCGAACAACTTGCCCTTGTGTTGGGGTTATATCAACGAGGGTGGCGTGACCTCCACATCTTACAACGGATACCCGTTGGTGTACAGAAGTTCCACATTGTCTCAATCTGCACCCAATGTCCTGAGTTTCAACAGAGGAACCTCTACCAATTACTATTCCGACCAGTACGCCATTCTGCCCGAAATTGACACGACCATAATCTCATTGCAAACGTTGGAACTCTCGTTTGATGCCCGTAAGGGTAATGCAACGTATCCCCCATTCACGCTGATTGTGGGCGTGATGACAGACACTTCCAACTATCTTACATTCAGACCTGTGGATACTGTATCTGTGACAGAAGTTACGTATAACCATTATACGGTGTATATGAACAAGTATCAGGAAACGGATGGACGATGGATTGCCTTAGCCGCTAAACTGTTGCCCAATGGTACCAACTCCGGTTATGTGGACAATTTGAAATTGAAGGTTTCATCCGTTTGTATGCCCGTGGATCGTCCAGTGCTTACGCAAGCCACACCACACTCGCTGACCATCCAATGGGGTGTCAATGGGGGTGAATCGGAGTGGAAAATTCAGTATAAGCCCGTTGCAGATTCCATCTGGTTAGAAAATGAGGTATCCGTCAATCCATATACCTTGACGAATCTGCAGCCCAACACCGACTATGAAATTCGGGTGATTGCGATTTGTGGTTCCGATGACTATTCCATCCCATCACAAGAGCTTGTGGCGAGTACAGACTGCGAGCCGTTGGATTCCCTGCCGTATGCCGTAAACTTCGACAACTATTTGCACACCAACACCCCGTTCACCGGACCGTCGAATGTGCCTACTTGCTGGCATGCGCTGAACAACGGGACTTCTTACTCGAATTATCCGTATGTGGTATATGATAATCTGGATGATCCACATGCCCTATCCGGAAGATACAGCTTACATTTCTGGGTCGGCACATCCGGAACCTACAGCACCCAGTATGCCGTGTTGCCGGAAGTTGACCCCACCGTAGCATCCATCAGTGGCCTTGAATTGTCGTTTGACGTACGCGCCTATTCGGTTTATTATTCTGTTCCTACTTTCACGTGCCTGATCGGTGTTATGTCCGACTATTTTGATGAAAGCACTTTTGAAACTGTTGATTCTTTGGTTATTCGAACAAACGATTACGAACATTACCGAATATTCTTCAACAACTACACCGGCAACGGGCGCTTCCTCGCCATCAAAGTGCCGAAATTAACCTACAACAACCAAGGTTGTTTTGACAATATCATGATCTCGCAAGCACCGGCTTGCTTGCCTGTGGAGAATGTCACGGTATCCAATATCAGCAACCAGTCTGCCGGATTGGCCTGGACTCCTAACGGGACAGAGACGGCTTGGAACATCCGTTACCGTCCGGTGGGGACTACGACATGGGTTACCGCTTCCTCCACGAACACCACGACCACCATCACGGGCTTGACGGGCAACACCCGTTACGAAGCCCAAGTGCAGTCCTCCTGTCTGTCCGATTGGAGTGCTTCGGTTTTATTTGAGACGGAATGTAATGACATGACACAATTGCCATACATGGAGAATTTCGATGGAACAACTGGAACTACGGATAGGAATATCAACATCTTACCCGACTGTTGGCGGTATATCAATAGGGGTATGTATTCATCCAATACGGGTTGTCCCACCCTCTACTCGAATTCCAACTATGCAGCCAGTGGGGTGAACAGTTTGCATTTCTATACCACTACCGCCGGAGCCAGTGGGGATCAATATGCCGTGCTGCCGCCCCTTGACATCACCCAGAATCCAATCAACACATTGCAACTTTCCTTTGAAGGACGTACGCAAAATTTAAACAACAGCCAGTTCTTCCTTCTTGTGGGTGTGATGACGGATGAGGAGGATCCATACTCGATGTTGGTGGTGGACACGTTCATCACGTCAAGCACAACCTATCAGCCTACCACCATTCGTTTTGACCAATATCCATCATCAGGCAAGTATATTGTATTGATGGCTCCGAATCGTAATACCGGCAATAATGCTGGTTATGTGGACAATTTGGTATTGGAAACGATACCTTGCGATTTGCCTACGCAGCTCACAGTGAGCAACATTACGCCTACCACAGCGCACGTGACCTGGAACGCGGGAAGCTCCTCCACATGGTATTTGCAGTATAAAACCGGCACTGCCGATTGGAGTTCGTCCATCTCCGTGACGTCGCCCAACTACACGCTTACGAACCTTACGCCTGGTACGGCTTATCAAGTCAGGGTGCAGACCAATTGCGGCGGTAGTAGTGCGAGCGAATGGACGGTACAAAGTTTCACAACCTTGTCGTGTGAAGCTCCCTCCGTACCCGTAATCTCCAATATAACATCATCATCGGCCACAGCCACTTGGACTGCCGGAAACGGAGAGAGCGACTGGAATTTCGAATATAAGACATCGGTAGCTTCGGATTGGAATATCACCATTCCGGTACACAACAACCCGACCTATACCATGATGTCACTGTTGGAGAATACATCTTACGATGTGCGAGTGCGTTCCGTTTGCGGTACGGTGAACAGCGACTGGACGACTGTGCAGAGCTTCACTACGGAGATGTCCACCGATTGTCAGGATCCGACGGGATTGGGTGTCTTCAACATCACAAAGAACAGTGTTTCGCTGGATTGGACCGAGCATGGTGTGGCTACAGACTGGATCTTGCATTATAAGGAATCCAATGAAGCAGACTTCAACACGGTGATGGCCAGCACGCACCCCTATACCTTGACGGGGTTGCAGCCAGCCAAGGAATACACGGCATTCGTAACCTCGAACTGTGCGACAGGTCAAAGTGGACCCTCAAACATGGTAACCTTCACCACCTTGCCCGATGGTATCGCCGACTACGAAATGACTACCACACTTTATCCCAACCCGAACAACGGACGGTTTACCATTAACAATGAACAATTAAAAATTAAAAATGTTTATGTTTACGATGTTTACGGAAAATTGTTGAAGAGCGTGGAGGCCAATGCCAATACCGTGGATTTAGATGTGAGAGAGCTTTCTGCCGGCATATACTTCGTGCGCATCAGCACCGACAAGGGTGTTGTAACGAAGAACTTCGTGAAGAAGTAAACGGTTTTACCGCCAGAATCTCTTTTCGGAGGCAGGATAATATTCGTAGGCTCCAATATCTGGGATGCCATTGCGGGCGCGCCCCAGCAAGTCGGTGGCAATGCCAAGACCCTCCCAACCAGCATCAATGGCGGGAGAGTTCTCTTCTAACTCACAATCTTGATGGTATTCAGAACGGAATTGAGGACGAGTGTTGAACAGGCAGTTTATAAAGTGACTGTCGGCACCGCCCTCCTTCTTGAGAATACAGTTACGGAATGAGTAAGCAAGGTCAGCACCGTTGTGTGCTGACGTAGTGAATTCATTGTCCCGATAACCATAAAAAATGGAATTATTGCAGATGAGGTTCGTGTTGCCGACATAGGTGATATTCCCAGAGGTGTAATAGTTGTGCAGAATCACAGCCGGTTCGGTGCGAGAGCTCTGAGCATAGAAGTTGGATACCGTGACGTGGTTGAGGGTAAAATCCCCAACCTGCAAGGCGAGACTGGCGCCGCCGTTGTTGCTGATCTGGCAGTTGGTCATCTGCATATTGGCTCCTTCGGCAAAGACGCCGTAGTCGCGGTTGTTCTGAATGATAGTGTTTTCTAGGACAGTCTTATTCCCTAAATATTCCGTTAAAGCGGTTAGCCGGAGTCCGGTGGCGGAATTTGTGATCACCGCGTTGCGGATGATATTGTCCTCCAATCCTTCGTTAATCCAGATGTATCCCCATTGGGCGTAGTCCGTACTGAAAAATTCCTCTCTCCGGTCGCCGGCAAAGGTGACAGGTTCCTCCACGGTACCGTTTACGTTGATGTTGCCGTACCGATATACCCAGATGCCGCCGCCACTGTGGACATAAATCTTGGTGCCGGGATCAATGGTGAGTTTACCCAAAGAGTCCACTACTGCCCAACCGTATATAACCCAAGGTTTGTCGTTCGTCCAGTGGATATGTTCATGCTCATGCGCCACAATTGAATAGGGCATTGAGGCGATAGTATGATGATCCGGGATGATGAAGTGTGCATCCTGTCCAAAAGCGACCAGTTGAACTGCCTGCCGCCGATGGGTGTTGCAGAACATTATGGAGTCGGAAACCAAGAAAGGATTGTTTTGATCCCCGGGGTTGATGTTTACTTTGACAAATACAAAAATGCTGTCGCGCCCCGGAATTTCCACATCTTGGAACGCAGTGCCGGATTCTCCATTCACGTTGATGCTGTAAAAAGACTGACTGCTACCCGCCAGATAAATGTCTAGTTTGACAGGGTTGCGGCTTGGATTGTAAACCGTGAAACTTTTCGTTACGGAGGTTGTAGTAGTGAAAACGGTATCGAACATTACCGTATCTGGGGAGAATATCAGCTCCACATCTTCATTATAGCGGTTATGTTTGCAGCTGCTGAAGGTAAAAAAGGCACACAACAGAATCAGCAAGCTATAAATGCCGGTTATAATATGAGATTTATTCAAAGGTATAGCGTATTTTTGAAACATAACAGATTACGATTTCGGTAAAATATCATCCCACGTATAACGGACATCCGACAGAAATAGTGCGTGGGGTGGTACGGAAGTTCCGGCTTTGCAACGGTTTTTCTGAAGGATGATTTGTTGGAACTCTTCCGGGGTCATCTTGCCGCGTCCCACATCCAGCAGCGTGCCCACAATGGAGCGTACCATATTCCGTAAGAAACGATTGGCGGTAATGGTGAAAACCATGCCCCCTTCGCACGCTTCCCAGCGCGCGTGCTGAATATGGCAGATGAAGTTGTTGACTTGGGTGTGCACCTTGGAAAAACTGGTGAAGTCATCATGTTGGAGTAGATAAGCGGCGGCTTCGTTCATTTTTTCCATGTTTAGCACTTGGAAAAAACGGAGACGGTAGGGATACATGAAGGGGTCTTTGGTGGTGGCCACATAATAGTGATAGGTTCTCTCCGTGGCATCGAAACGGGCGTGAGCGCAGTCGAGGACAGCAAAGATCCTGTAAATGGCAATGTCGGCTGGCAGAAAACTGTTGAGCTTTTCGGTCAATTGTTGGCAGGCGGGCTCGTCCAGCACTTCGGCCAAGTCGAAATGAGTGTAGAAGCAGGATGCGTGCACGCCGGTGTCGGTACGCCCGCATCCGGTAACCGCTATCGGTTCGTGGAGCAGCAGGGAGAGTCGGTTCTCCAAGGTCTCCTGAACCGTGGTTTGGTCGGGTTGTGTCTGCCAGCCGTAATAGGCGGCACCATTATAGGCTAGATGTATGAAGTATCGCATGGCGTCAGAATCTTGGGTGATGGAGGGCAATATTGCTGCGGATATAGTCGCGGTCAAGGTGTGTGTAAATTTCCGTGGTGGTAATGCTTTCATGTCCAAGCATCTGCTGCACAGCGCGAAGGTCAGCTCCGCCATTGATGAGGTGTGTGGCGAAAGAGTGGCGAAACGTGTGCGGACTGATGGTTTTCTCAACGCCGGCCTCTTTTGCCCATTTTTTCACCAACATGAACACCATTTCCCGCGTCAGATGAGTGCCTCGGCGGCTGAGGAATACATAGTCCTCCTCACCTTTCCGAACCTGAACATTGTTGCGGGAACCCTCCATGTATAACGTCACCATCTTACGAGCCATCCCCCCAACGGGAACGTATCGTTCTTTGTTGCCCTTGCCGACAATCTTGACCAACCCCTCATCGAAGAATAGGTTGGTAATCCGCAAATTGACCAACTCGCTCACGCGCAGTCCACAGCCGTACAGCATCTCAAGCATAGCTCGATTGCGATGACCCTCGGGGCTGCTTAGGTCTATGACTCCTATGATGGCTTCAATCTCCTCCACCGAAAGCACGTCCGGAAGATGTAAGCCAATTTTGGGTGCATCCAGAAGCGTTGTGGGGTCATCTTGCAGGGTTCCATCGTAAATCAAAAACCGGTAAAAGGCTCTGAGACCCGAGATGACGCGTGCCTGCGAGCGAGCCGACAATCCTTCGTTATACAGATTTTGCACAAACGCCTGCAAATCCTCCAATTTTACATCCTCTAAAGGTTTGCCTTGTAGCCAGGTGTCCAACAGGGTGACATCATGGAGGTAGGCCTCCACACTTTTCTTAGAGAGACCTTTCTCATAAATCAGATACTGTTTGAAACGGACAACCAGCGCGTTCATAACGGGAGTTGATATTTGAGTTCCTATTGTTGGATAGGGAGATTACCGAGATCCTTTTCGATTTCAATACGGAGCATGTTGAGGGCGGTGCGGGCAGCGCGTTCCACAATCTGCAGGCGCCCAGTCATGCTACCGAAATGAAATTCACGGGTGACAAGGCGCACGGGGGTAGCCACGGCAATCCATACCGTGCCGACGGGCTTCTCCTTTGTGCCGCCGTCCGGACCGGCAATGCCGGAAGTGGCGATGGTGTAGTCCACATCAAAGAGTCCCATGGCGTTGAGAGCCATATCGCTGACCACCTGTTCGCTCACGGCTCCCCGACGCTTGAGGTTGTCCTCCCGCACGTTCAGCAAGTCGCGTTTAACATCATTGCTGTACGACACGAGCGAACCTTGAAAATAGCGGGAACTGCCGGGTACTTTGGTGATGAGATGGGCAATGTAACCACCCGTGCAGCTTTCCGCTGTGGCGAGATTTTTCCCTGCTTTTACGAGCAAACGTCCCACAACCTCTTCCATCTCAATATCTTCATCGGTGAAAGCATAAGCCGCTGTAAGGGTTTTAAGTTGTTGGAAATGGGTTTCCAACAAAGAGGCCACGGTGTTATGGTCTTCTCCGCGACCCGTGAGACGCAAACGGATAATGCCGGGTTTGGGAAGGTAGGCCAATTTGAGTTCGGGAGGCAGTTGTTTTTCAAAGTCTTCTAACAGGTCGGAGAGGCCACTTTCGGTGATGCCCGTGCATTGCAGCACGCGATATTCAACGGATAGATGAGCGTCCGTACGGTTTTTGAGCCTTGGCAATACCTCTTCGCGAATGAGGCGTTCCATCTCAAAAGGTACGCCCGGCAAGGCTATCAGGGTGCGACCCTTTTCTTCGAGCCACAGCCCAGGGGCAGTGCCTAAGGAGTTTGTCAGTACCGTGCAACCAGAGGGTACGGCTGCCTGCTGGCGGTTGGTCTCGGTGAGTTCCATGCCACGGGCGGCAAACATGCGAGTGACCTGTTCCAGCGTGGGCTCATCCATGACCAGTTCCCGATGGAAAAGGTCGCAGATAACTCGTTTGGTGATATCGTCTTTGGTGGGACCAAGTCCACCTGTCATCAAAACCGTATCGCAACGTTCAAAGGCCGACTCCACCGTTTGACGGATAGTGTCCGCATCGTCCCCAATCGTGAGCGTTTCCGTAATTTCAAAACCGGCCAAGATCATCTGCTGGCCGATGAAGGCGGCGTTGGTGTTGACCACCTGCCCAATGAGCAATTCGTCGCCAATGTTAATAAGTATCATATCGTTGAAGTTTTTTTATCCTGAAATCCAACATTTCCACATGTTGTTTCATTTGTAGGATATAGGGATTGTCGGGGTATTTTTTCTGTAAAGAGTTGGTGATATTATTTAATAGGTCAAAGTCTTCCATCTCATCAAAGAAATATCTTCGATTGTAATTTTGGTAAAAGGCAATGAGCGATGCCATTTTATCCGGATGGTGTTCGATAAAATCGGTGAGAAACTCTTTGTGTTTTTGCACCAAGGGGTTGTATTGTTGTTCGATTTCGTTTTTGATGGAGTCGTTAAAGATGTTTGCTTGGTAGTAGATGAACAATTGATCGGCTGCTTCCACAAAACTGTTCAGGGCACTGTCCAGTTGTCGCACCAGTTCGGCCTCTTCACCACCCGATATCTGATAGTTGCGGATGAGTTTCTCGGCGTTGGCATTCAAGATGATATGGTCGCCGCCCTGGGCTAACGTGGTCAGGGTATTGTCGGGCGACAGTATCAGTTGGTACATCATGGGACTGGAGGCCTGTTGTTGTTCGGCTTCGGTGCGGGCTTTTATCACAAAACGGAATTTGCCATCACGCAATGTGGTGGAGTCCACCCGGGAAAGTCCCTCCGGAGTAATGATGGCCAGGATGATTTTTTCATGACCGGCGTTTTGCAAGGATCCCTCAATGATAATCTGATTTTTGCTCTGCTGACAAGCTGTGGCCAACAGACAGATGCATAAGAGAAGGAGGAGTTTCTTCATAATGGATATTTACAGGGATTCGTCAACAGAAGAAGCTGTAGTAGAAGCCATCTGAGAGTCGGCGTGTTTGACGGGAAGGTTTTCGCATCCGCAGTTCCGATCACGGCGGTGCGGCGTGGCACCGTTGATGCGAGGGGAACAGGATGAGGCAATTAACAGCAGAACGGCGGTTAATAGAATTAGTTTTTTCATGCTTTTGGAATCTTGGCGGCAAAAATACGATTTAATTTGCTAATGTGTACCGGTCTGGGCAACTCTCGCAGTCCAACAGCATATTTTTTTGCCAACCTACCCGACAGCATGGATAATTGTTGTATTTTTGCCAAAATTTTTGCTATGCGGAATTTTTGTACAACCTTTTTGCTCATAATGGTTTGTTCGCTTTCAATGGCGCAAGTTACTTATGATGTGGAGCCCGCTGTGGAAACTATTCAGGAGGATTATATACGGGCGTGGGGCAAGGTAGGTGAGATAAAAGGGTATCGGATCCAGATTTTGGCGTTTACGGGAACCAATTCCCGCACCACGGCGGAAAGCGAGCGAGCTCTCTTTACTGCCCGCTATCCGGAAATTCCGGCTTATATTGTTTACACGGAACCCTATTTTAAAATCCGAGTGGGCAATTTTTACACTCGTCTCGAAGCTTATAAGGTTCTGATGGAGATTCAAGAGACCTATCCTGGCGCTTATATTACGGTTGACAAAATCCGTTATTCAGATTAAATGAAACATTATGAAAATCATTGACGGTAAAGCTTGTGCCCAACAGATAAAAGCTCAGATCACCAAAGAGGTGGAAATGATTCGTGCCATAGGCTTCCGCGTACCCAAATTGGCCATCATGTTGGTTGGCGAACGCCCCGACAGTGTCTCTTATGTGAAAAGCAAGGAGAAAACCTGTAAATCGTTGGGGATGGAGTGTGACACCTATCTGTTACCCGACACTATCACGGAACGGGAAATATTGGATCTTATTGACCGCCTGAACCACGACCGTTCCGTAGATGCCATCCTGATTCAATTGCCCTTGCCCGATCATTTCGACAGTGCCCGGATTCTGGATTCCATTGACTACCGTAAAGATGCCGACGGACTGCATTTGATGAATGTAGGTCTATTGCATCTGGGCGAGCCCTACGTGATGCCTTGCACCCCGAAAGGCATTATGACATTGCTGGAGACCAATCAGATAGAGGTAGCCGGCAAACATGCTGTGGTGATTGGGCGGAGCCAGTTGGTAGGAGAGCCCACCGCGCAATTGCTTATCCGCCAGAACGCCACCGTGACGCTCTGTCATTCTCATACTCGAAACCTGTCCGACATTACCCGCATTGGCGACATTATCATCACGGCGGCAGGTCATCCCTCCCTATTGAAACCGGAAGACTTTAAGGAAGGCGCCATTCTTATCGATGTGGCCATCAATCGTACGGAAGAAGGATTGGAGGGGGATGTCTATAGCCCACGCACCCGCGAAGCGCTGGAACAACGCCTAAGCGCTGCTACACCGGTGCCCGGCGGAGTAGGTCCCATGACCATTGCCATGCTCATGCAGAATGTGCTGGATATGTATAAATTAAAGAATATGTAAGGCACGAAAGGCGCGAGCCTTCGTAATTTTCCATCCGGCTTACTTGGAATAATACTCCAACACCTCCTCTAATGTTTTTTTGCATACGGGGCAGAAGTCGTTGTATCGAATTTGATGCATGGTGCAGTGCAAGGCTGGGCGATAAACGCCTTTGGCAACATAGCCACCCCCTTCATAGACCCCCAAACGGTCATACTCCGGGGTATCTGCGGCTGCCGTCGGGGTGGGAATGGGAGTACCTTCGGCGAGCATATTTTTCCACTTGGCATCAAAATTTACCAATGTCGTGAGGTTGGGCTCCACGGGCTCGACACCTTTCGGGTAGAAATCTTGCACAGAAACCTCAGAGGTGTAATATTCATCCGCCAATCCGCCGATGAGGTGTCCCATCTCGTGAACAATGACGTAGTTGGGATAATCTCCGTGGTTATAAACGGTGCAATAAAAGTTGTAGATACCGCCACCACCATATTTTTCGCTATTGCAGATGATGATGATAACATCGTAAGGGGCGTCGTCGGCCACCTCGTGTAGATTCCAGACGCCGGGGCACATCAGATAACGGTCAAGCTCGAGGGCGTTGTAGGTGCAATTCACCAACGTGTTGCGGTAAATATTGTTCTGTGGCTGCGTGATACCCGATTCTTCAGAGTAACCCTTGATAGCCCGGATGTTCACCTTTTTACGCATTTCCTTATAGGGTGAGCATTTTATGATATAGGAGGCAAAACTCTTCAGATCCTGGCGCATCAGGCGAGCGTCTGATTCGGCATAACCGTCTGGAATGAGCAGGATGTCGATGGCTTTGGAGGGTTTATTGCCGATGTGCAGGTTCATTACGTTGTAATCTTTCTGCATGGGGATGTATTCGGTAGTCATGGGGTTGAAGTAGGATATGAGAAGTGTTGTGGGTTTCCGTTTGCGGTCGTAACTGGTAAAACGCAGACGAACAGTTCTTTTAGGAAATGGCAAGTTGATGCACTCTTCCATGGAGTCAATCTCTGTCATGCCGCGTTCGGTAGTACGGTATTCGGTGAACAGGCAGGAGTAGCTTTGACTGAAAATGAGTTGGTTTGTCAGCGAGTCAAACACATCCAGCGTGATGTCACCATAGTCCTTAGGTTGGGTTAAGTAGGCGCGCGTACCGTTCCAAGTGCCCCCCGCAGTAAAATGGTCTATCTCTATCGATTCTTCAACATTGTTGCCAATATGGAGGTAGCTGATTCGTAACGTCTTGTTTACGAAATAGGTATCAAAATTCTGAGCAGTAGCCACAACCACAGTCATGAAGAGGATCAATAGGGTACAGGATATTTTTTTCATTGCACAAAGATTTTGTTTCAATATTTTTGTTATTTTTGCAGCCTCAAAAAAGCCACTTTAGCTCAGTTGGT
>WARP01000917.1_pt1 | contig 17256 bp, 18 predicted proteins | sample 4769151 | NCBI WGS metagenome assembly WARP01 (sample SAMN08893023, study PRJNA449175) | gut metagenome | isolation source: rumen sample fed with dry roughage | host: cow | place: India: Nagpur | collected 2016 | reverse complement strand
ACATCAAAAGATGTTTTTTCTTCAACAGCTGCTGCTGCTGCTGCTGGACCTGCTGCTACTGCTACTGCTGCTGCTGCTGGTTCAATACCATATTCTTCTTTTAAAATATCAGCTAATTCTTTTACTTCTTTAACTGTTAGATTAACTAATTGTTCTGCGAACGCTTTTAAATCTGCCATTTTATTTTATTATTAAATGTTTGACAATAATTATTTTATTTCTTATTCGGCTTTTTCCGATAATGTTTTTAATACGCCTGATAATGTATTACCACCTGACTGTAATGCTCCAATAACATTCTTAGCTGGAGAAAGTAATGCTGCAATAACATCTGCAACAAGTTCGTTTTTAGATTTTATTGTTAACAATGCATCTAAATGATGTTCTCCTACATAGAATGATTCCTCTACATAAGCAGCTTTTAATACGGGTTTAGGACTTGAAGCTCTAAATTCCTTAATTAACTTTGCTGGTAAATTATTTACGTTTGAAAGCATAATCGAAGTAGAACCGTTAAGAGCAGGAAATAGTTCCGAATAATCTATTCCTGAATTTTCCATTGCTTTTCTAAGCAATGTATTCTTAACGACCATAAGTTTAACCTCTCTTCTAAAACATAGTCTTCTAAGCTTAGCTGTATTCACAGAGTTTAATCCTTCTATATCTACTAAGTAAATATATGGATATTTAGAGATTTCTGTTCCGATAGATTCGATTAACTGGCCTTTATCTTCTTTTCTCATATTACTTTAAGTTTTCCTTGAAGATTTATTTACTTATGGACTTAGGGTCAATCTTTACTCCAGGACTCATTGTAGAAGAAATTGTAACACTCTTCACATAAGTACCCTTTGCTGCAGAAGGTTTAAGTTTCAAAATAGTATTAAGTACTTCATTAGCATTATCAACTATCTTTCCATTTTCGAAAGATACCCTTGCAACACTTGTATGAATAATACCATATTTATCTACTTTAAAATCTATTTTACCCGCTTTAACCTCTTGGACTGCTTTACCGACTTCCATTGTAACTGTACCTGTCTTAGGATTAGGCATTAGACCTCTAGGACCTAATATTTTACCTAATGCACCTATTTTTGGCATTACACTTGGCATTGTAATAATTACATCGATATCCGTCCAACCGCCTTTGATTTTGTCTAGATATTCATCTAATCCAAAATAATCGGCTCCGGCTGCTTTAGCTTCTTCTTCTTTATCAGGAGTACAAAGTACTAAAACTCTTTTGGTTTTACCTGTTCCGTGCGGTAATGTCACAATACCTCTTACCATTTGATTTGCTTTACGTGGATCTACGCCCAAACGCACATCGATATCAACCGATGCATCAAACTTAGTATAAGTGATTTCCTTTACGATTTTAACAGCGTCTTCCAAAGAGTAAAACTTTGCAAAATCTGCTTTTGCTAAAGACTCTTTTTGTTTTTTCGATAATTTTGCCATTTGCTGTAAAATTCAAATTATTAATTGTTAAAGATTATTCTTTAACTGTGATTCCCATGCTTCTTGCTGTTCCTTTAACAATACTCATTGCTGATTCAATTGTAAAACAATTTAAATCGACCATTTTTGCTTCAGCAATTGTTTGTACTTGCTCAAGAGTAATTGCAGCTACTTTAGTTCTATTAGGTTCTGCAGAACCAGATTTCAACTTAGCAACTTCTTTCAACTGAACAGCTACAGGTGGGGTTTTAACTACGAAATCAAAAGATTTATCTGCATAAACAGTTATAATTACAGGTACTACCTTACCAGCTTGGTCTTGAGTACGTGCATTAAACTGCTTACAAAACTCCATGATATTAACACCCTTTGCACCTAACGCAGGTCCAACAGGTGGTGATGGATTTGCAGCTCCTCCTTTAATTTGTAATTTTATTAATCCTGCAACTTGTTTTGCCATGTTTCTGACTTGTGCTTTAAGATTATTAAAAATAATTAACTATGATTACTCCTTTTCAACTTGTACGTAAGATAATTCCACTGGAGTTCTTCTGCCAAATATCTTAACAGTAACTTTTAGTTTCTTTTTCTCATCGTTAATTTCTTCAACAGTAGCAGAGAAATTACTAAAAGGTCCATCAACAATTTTTACTGATTCACCAATAATAAATGGATCTGAAAATTCTTGTTTTTGACCTACCATTTCATCAACCTGTCCTAATATACGGTTAACCTCATGTTCTTGAATTGGAACAGGTGCCCCGTTTTTCTCAGATAAAAAGTCAATTATATGAGTAACACTCTTAATTATATGAGCTATTTCTCCTTCTAAATTAGCTTCTACCAGAACGTAACCAGGAAAGATATTTCTTTCTTTAGAAACTCTTTTCCCATTACGAACAGAATAAACTTTTTCAGTAGGAATTAAAACCTGAGAGATGTTGTTTTGTAAGCCTAACCTTGCAATTTCATTTTCTAAATATTCTTTAGCTTTTTTTTCTTTGCCGGCTATAGCTCTTAAAACATACCATTTCATTGATTGCTCGCTCATACTATTGTAGAAAATTGAAGTAATGTAATCATTTAAAAATAAAAAATGATATATATCTCTGACATTATATGTCCTTGGGAAGCAAGATATATATACAAAATAAATTATGCCATCATACTATAAAGGTAACCAAGTACGCCTTTCCACATTAATGTTGGATGAACTCCTGAAACTATGTCCATGAAAAAAATTATCATAGCAATAATAAGAGAAGCAACAAAAACAACAATGGTACTATTATTTAACTCAGACATTGTAGGCCATGAAACCTTATGCATTAGTTCATCATAGCTTTCTTTTACGTAATTAGTTATCTTTGACATTACTACTTATTTTTTATTTTTATTGCAGGGGCAGAGAGATTCGAACTCCCATCAACGGTTTTGGAGACCGCTATTCTGCCATTGAACTATGCCCCTAATAAATAGTAGAGAGAAGTCTCTCTACTATTGTATTAATTATATTCGTTTATTCTAATTAATCAAGAATTTCAGTTACCTGACCAGCACCAACTGTTCTTCCTCCTTCGCGGATTGCAAATTTTAGGTTAACATTTAATGCGATTTCTGCAATTAGATTAACAGTTATTTCTAAGTTGTCTCCTGGCATTACCATTTCAACTCCTTCTGGAAGAGATATCTCACCTGTTACGTCAGTTGTTCTGAAGTAAAATTGAGGACGATATTTGTTGTGGAATGGAGTATGACGACCACCTTCTTCTTTCTTTAAGATAACAACAGAAGCTTTGAATTTCTTGTGAGGTTTTACTGAACCAGGTTTAGCAATAACCATACCACGACGAATTTCTTCTTTATCAATACCACGAAGTAATAAACCTACGTTATCACCTGCTTCACCTCTATCTAATATCTTACGGAACATTTCTACTCCAGTAACAACAGATTTAAGTTTTTCAGCACCCATACCGATAATATCTACTGGATCACTTGAGTTGATAACTCCAGTTTCAATACGACCTGTTGCTACAGTACCACGACCTGTAATAGAGAATACGTCTTCAATAGGCATTAAGAAATCTTTATCAACATCTCTTGTTGGAAGAGGAATCCATGCATCAACTGCATCCATTAATTCCATAATCTTATCAACCCATGTTGGCTCATTATTCAATCCACCTAATGCAGATCCACGAATGATTGGTGTATTATCTCCGTCGAATGAGTAGAATGATAATAAATCACGCACTTCCATTTCAACTAAGTCTAATAACTCAGCGTCATCAACTAAGTCTACCTTATTCATAAATACTACAAGACGAGGAACACCTACCTGACGAGCCAAAAGAATATGCTCTCTTGTTTGAGGCATTGGACCGTCTGTTGCAGCAACAACGATAATAGCACCGTCCATTTGAGCTGCACCAGTAACCATATTCTTCACGTAGTCAGCGTGACCTGGACAGTCAACGTGCGCATAGTGACGAGATGCAGTTTGATACTCAACGTGAGCAGTATTGATTGTTATACCTCTTTCTTTTTCTTCTGGAGCTGAGTCGATTGAATCGAAAGACTTAACTTCAGATAAACCTTTAGATGCTAAAACTGATGTAATAGCAGCTGTCAAAGTTGTTTTACCGTGGTCAACGTGACCGATTGTACCGATATTTACGTGCGGTTTGGAACGGTCGAATTTTTCTTTAGCCATAATAATTGACGTATTAATTTATTAAACTTTTATTTCTTATATATATATTTTCTCAGAAAGAAAGAGCCATTGACGAGACTTGAACTCGTGACCCCTTCCTTACCAAGGAAGTACTCTACCACTGAGCTACAACGGCATATCACGCCAATAAGAACGAGTTGGAAACTCCAACCCGCTCTTAAATAGACTTGAGCGGAAGACGGGGCTCGAACCCGCCACCTATAGCTTGGAAGGCTATCGCTCTACCAAATGAGCTACTTCCGCCTGATATTTGTTTTGTCAATATTCATTATTCGAGATCCCAATAATAAACATTTAATGTGGGAAGGGCTGGATTCGAACCAGCGAAGGCGTCGCCAACAGATTTACAGTCTGCCCCATTTAGCCACTCTGGAACCTTCCCATTTTTTTGAGCCGATGGAGGGATTCGAACCCCCGACCAGCTGATTACAAATCAGCTGCTCTGGCCAACTGAGCTACATCGGCATTCCCATTATTTCTTCAAAAGGGATTGCAAAATTAGAAACATTTTTTGTAATGACCAAATTCTTTATAAAAAAACTAATCTTTTTCATTAATCGGTCATCTATCAACACTTCAAAGAACTTTCCCCATTTCTTAAAGAGAGTGCAAAGATATAAACTAAAAACCATTCAGCCTAATTTTTTTATAAAAAAACTACTTCAAAAAGAAACGAGTTATAGCTTATATCGTGATTTTGAACACATCGGACTTATGAAATAAGGAATAATTATTGATTCAATTCAAATCTAATTTCTTTCATAGAAGCTATTATTTTATTATTATCTTTAGTAATTAATATAAGATGTCCGTATTCATTTACATCAATAATTTTAGCGATTATTCTTTTTCCCATATAGTAATAGGGTTTATCAATATTAAAGAACAATAATTTACTCATATACTCTTTTACCAATATATTCATATTCTTAGCCATTTCATATCTTAAACGAATATACATAAGTATATCTTCCAACTCTTTTTCAATTTCATAATCATTTCCCGTTTCAAGCTTTAATGAAGTCGGATTTGGGGCTAAACAAAAATAGGTTTGATTAATATTAATACCTATCCCACAAATAGAATTTGAAAAAATGTCTCCACAGATAGAATTTTGAATAAGGATTCCACAAATCTTATTATTACCTATATATATATCATTAGGCCATTTAATACATGCGTTTTCTGTAAACTGTTTTAAATAATCACAAATCCCTAAAGATATTATTTGTGTAATTAAAAATTGCTGAGACGGTTTTAGGAATGTAGGTTTAATTAAAATAGAAAATGTCAAGTTCTTATCTTTTTGTGTTTCCCATTGATTATCTCCTTGTCCTCTACCTTTAGTTTGATTTTTTGTTGCAATTACTGTCCAATCTGGTAAATGTTCAAAATTCATAGAATTCAAATATGATTGTGTTGAATCTAACTCAGATTGCCATATTATATTAAATATCTTACCCATTACATTTACTTTTTATACAATAATTATAATGCAAAATTAAGAATTAATTCTCTTATAAGTGTATAGGGCACTTTTTGATTCGAATAATTATTTGTAATTTTGCAAGCCAAAAAATAAAAAAATGTTAGATAAATTAGAAGCCATACACCTTAGATATCTTGATATAGAGCAACAAATGAATCAACCAGATATTATGTCTGATATGAAGTTTTTTGTAAAGCTTAGCAAGGATTATAAAGATCTTCAACCAATTATCAATGCATATAAGGAATATAAAAACATTATTAATAATATTGATAATGCTAAACATGTTCTAAATACAGAAAAGGATGAAGATTTTAGAGAGATGGCTAAGGAGGAACTTTCAACACTTGTTGAGAGCAAGGAAAAGATGGAGGAAGATATTAGATTAATGCTTATTCCTTCGGATCCTCAAGATGGTAAGAATGCCGTTGTGGAAATTAGAGCTGGAGCTGGTGGAGATGAGGCAAGTATTTTTGCAGGAGATTTATTCAGAATGTATACAAAATATATTGAAACCAAGGGTTGGAAAATTGAGTTAGTTGATACTACTGAAGGAACAGCTGGAGGATTTAAAGAAATTGTTTTTAATGTTACTGGAGAGAATGTTTATGGACAATTAAAATATGAATCAGGAGTTCATCGTGTTCAAAGAGTTCCTCAAACCGAAACTCAAGGAAGGGTACATACCTCAGCAGCATCGGTAGTGGTATTACCAGAGGCAGAAGAGTTTGATGTGGAATTAAAAACATCCGATATAAGAAAGGATACATTTTGTTCTTCAGGTCCTGGAGGGCAGTCTGTAAATACTACCTATTCTGCAATTCGTCTAACACATATTCCTACAGGTATTGTAGTTTCTTGTCAGGATCAAAAATCTCAAATAAAGAATCTTGAAAAGGCAATGGTAGTTTTGAGAACAAGGTTATTTGAATTGGAATACAATAAATATCTTGAAGAAATGTCTTCGAAAAGGAAGACTATGGTTTCCACAGGGGACCGTTCTGCTAAGATTAGAACCTACAACTATCCTCAATCCAGAGTTACAGACCATAGAATAAACTATACAATGTATAACCTATCTGTATTTATGGATGGAGATTTACAAGATGTATTAGACGCCTTACAATTAGCTGAAAACGCAGAAAGACTTAAAGAAGCAATAGGTTAATAAAGCATATATTCTTAAGCAATAATAAAAGTTTTCATGCGTTAATCCTATTATCAATTAAGTTTAATACGTATGAAAACTTTTTTATTAAGGAAAAAACAATTTATATTAAGGAAAAATTTCTTTTTCCTTAATCTATTTATCTTTTTATTTAGTTTAAATTCCCAAGCCCAATTTCCCAATGTACCAATAGGACAATGGAGGGATCACCTTTCATATTATAAAACTCAGAAAATTGCTAAAGTAGAGAATAGAATACTTGTATCTGCTGGTAGTGCTATGTTTTTCTACGACAAGGACGATAATTCCATGGAAAGGTTTTCAAAGGTAAATGGACTCACAGATGCAGGAATATTAACCTTGGCATATGACGAGGAATCTAAGTGTATTGTTGTGGGTTACGAAAACTCAAATATTGATATTATATATAATGATAAGGTATATAATATCCCTGATATAAAAATAAGGTCAATCGAAGGGAGTAAGCTTATTAATAATATAAGATTCCATAATAAAAAGGCTTATCTTTCCTGTGGGTTTGGAATAGTTGTTTTGGATTTGACAAGAAAAGAGATTTATGATACATATTATATTGGGAAAAATAGCGCAAAGATAAATGTAAACAGCGTAGAGATATTCAATGATACTATCTATGCTGCCACAGCTCAAGGACTACTAAGAGCACCATTCAATTCTAATGCTTTAGTTGCAAGCGAAACATGGACTTTGGATAATAGTGCTCCAGGAGGATCTGCAAGAGAAGCTCAAGAAATTATTCATCTTTTTAAGTATATTGACAAATTAGTATTAGGTATAAAAGAGACTAAGCACAATATAACCTCTATTAGTTTATATGAGAAAAAAAATGATTTTTGGGAACCGTTGCTAAGAAATAGAAATATTTATTGGGTAAGACCTATGGGAGATAAATTAGTCTATAAGACATGGATTGATATTGGAGAGGGGGTTATTGTTTTAGATAGCAATATGCAAGTAGAAAAATACTTTGATATCAATTGGAATAAACTCTACAACTATTATGATAATTCAAATATTGTTACTCTTGAGGTTGGAGATGCATTAATAGATGGAAATGATATTTGGTTTGCCCATCTAAGAGAAGGAGGATTAATTAGTGTAAAGAATTATATGTCAAACAATATAGCAAGACCAATCCATCCTAATGGACCTCTTGCAAATGATGTTTACTCCATAAAAACCTCTAAAGAAGGAATGGTATACGTATCCCCTGGAGGGAGAAATATTCAAAACGCACCTCGAGGTATTGGTGCAAACATTTATTCATTTAATGGTTATTATTGGGATTGTACTCTTAACTTTAAAGACCAAGATACATTAAGAGATATAGTTAGCGTTACAATTCATCCCAACGACCCTACAAAGCTAATGGCTTCATCGTGGTGGAATGGTGTGATTGAAAGCAAGGATAATAAGTTCGTTAAGGTATATAACTATGAAACAACTAATGGAGTACTTCAAGCTCCGAGATATGGTTATAGAATTGCTGGAGCTGAATATGATGAATCTGGAAATTTAATTATAGCCAATTCTCTATCCAATACAGGTCTTTGTTATCTTAGTTATAAAGGGGTTTGGGGAGGTTTTGATACATATTCATATATTGGGAATGATGAAATTCTGGGTTTAATGCTTGATAGGTTTAACCATGGGAATTACTATAAGTTTATTTGGACTAAAACCAATAAGATACTTGCTTTCGATAATAAGGGGAATACTGTTATAATAGATCCAAATAATGGAGCAAGAGATAATTCAAATGATGTAAATTGTATGGTTCAGGACCATGAGGGAGAGATTTGGATAGGGACAGATAAGGGCATAAAGGTGATTTACTCATTAGATAATCTATTTGATAAGGATAATCTTGGGAAATCTATGGTAACTTGTAATAATATTATATATCAAGAAAATGGAATTGCACAATATCTACTGAATTTTGAGAATATCAATACTATTATGGTAGATGGAGGAAATAGGAAATGGATAGGAACCGAGAGAAATGGAATCTTTGTTTACTCGCCTAATGGAGACAAACAATTATTTCATTTTACAGCTGAAAACAGTCCACTTATTTCTAATAGGGTTGTAACCATTGCTCAAGAACCTAAAAGCGGTGAAGTATATATTGGAACTGACCGCGGAATAGTATCTTATAAGGCTGAGAGTATTGAAGGGAAAGAAGAGGCTGGAGAATTAGTTGCATATCCTAACCCTGTACTTCCTGACTATAATGGAATAATTGCTATAAAGGGATTTGTTAAAGACTCCGATGTTAGGATTACGGATGTGAATGGTAACTCTGTTGCTCATATTAAAGCTATTGGAGGGCAGGCTATTTGGAATGGGAAAAACTTCAATGGTCAAAAGGTTGGTTCTGGAGTTTACCTAATCTTTGGTTCTGCCTTAGAGGGGAAAGAAAATTCGTCGGGAAAAATTCTCTTTATTAGATAATCGCATAAAATGATTTTCAAGACCAGGGGGATAGTCCTTTCAAGGTTAAATTATTCTGAATCCAGTCTTATAGTAAAAATAATTACAGAAGAGTTTGGACTAAAGACTTATATTATTAAAGGGGGAAGAAAACCTGGTGCGAAGATTCCTATAAGCATGTTCCAACCACTCCAAATTCTTGAATTAGAAGTTTATAACAACAGCAAGAAAGAAATAAACAATATTGCCGAAGTCAGGATTTATAGAGATACTACCCGGATTCAAACAGATATAATTAAATCTACTATTGCAATCTTCCTAACTGAGATAATCTCACTTAGTATTAGAGAAGAGGAGAAAAACCTTATGGTTTATTCCTTTTTGGAAAACAGAATCCTAAGCCTATCTTCTTTGGAAGATAATTATTCAACCTTTCACTTAGAGTTTTTAATTGGTTTCTCAGAATATCTTGGGTTCTTCCCTTTAAACGATTACTCTTCTCATAATTTATTTTTCAATCTCGAAAGAGGGAGCTTTACAACCTATCCAAGCGTTGAAGACAACTATGTTTCTGCGGAGGAATCTTATCTTTTTTCTCAATTCCTCAGTTTATATAATGGATTTGAAAAAATCGACAAAAATATGTTCTCAAAAACTAAAAGAGATATTATTTTCGATATTCTTTTGCGTTTCTATCGCCTTCAAATAATCGATTTCCATAAAATCAAATCCCCAGTTATCCTGAAAACCATCCTTCATTAGGCTTTTTCGTCAACTTTAAGGACTTTTTCAACGGAAAAAGGAGGTGGTTTAATCGGGTTTTAATTGATTTATATATTCTTTTTCCAATATCTTTGCAAAAAAAATAAAACACATATAAAATAAAACGCCTTATGAATAACAAAAAACAAAGGAAATGCAGCTATAGTTTTGGACTCCTAATTGGGTTATTACTTATCGCAGGTGGATTAGTCTACCTTTTACGAAGTCTTGGATTAATAGATGAAGGACTTATTGATATACTTATAAGCTTCCCTACCCTATTATTAATTCTCTCTACTTATTGGTTAATCAGAAGACATTTCTTTTGGGGATTAATAGGTTTTATTGTTTCGATAATTCTGCTTACTCCAAAACTATCCACTCATTATCCTGAACTTATCAATATCTCATATAATCAAATTGCCTTAGAAAACGCTATTATCCCTGCTCTTTGCATATTTCTTGGGATAATAATTATATCTAAAATACTTAGCAATAAGAATAAGAAGAGATGGGGTAAGGATGATGAGATTATAGAGAAATGGAAGAATGGAGATGGTTTTCAAAACCTTTTTTCTGGCAAGGATACAATATTTGGAAGCTCAAAGAATATTGTTTTATCCCCAATTTTCGAGGGAACAATAATCAATACTATATTTGGAGGCTCTGTATTAGATCTTAGAAAGACTGATATCAAAGAAGGGGAAACTATTGTTGAAGTAAATGTAATTTTTGGTGGAGTAGAAATATATGTTCCTTCCAATTGGGAGATAGTAATCAATACAAGCAATACACTTGGAGGAACTGAAGACGGCAGAATTTATACAGAAATCAAACCCGACTCTACAAAAAAACTATTAATCAATGGTTCCTGCATATTCGGAGGAATTGAAATCAAGAACTAATGTTTAGATTTAATAAACAATCCTTTATTCTATTGGGTTTTCTTTTACTTTGGTCTGGATTAGTAAGCTTACTGATTTGGATATATGTTAAAGTAAACCCAATGGTAATTTTCTCCTTAACAATTCTAAGCTTTGGCATTTTCGGTCTAATTCTATTTAAACTTAATTCAATGTTTAACTTCAAAAATGAGTTGGAAGAGGATGAGTTAATTGAAGAAGGGGACATTAGCCAAGTGATAGAGGAAGATGAGAATAGAGAGGAATCAATTGAGCGAATTAGCATTAAGACTGGTTCAAGACTTGATGTAATTAATATTGCTGATATAATGTTTATTCAAGCAAATGGGGACTATGTTTCGATTTATGCAAAGGATAATGTTTACTTAAAAGAGCAGAGAATGAAGTATTACCAGGAGAAACTACCCAAAGATAAGTTCTTGCGTATTCATAGAAGCTATATAGTAAATATCGAATTTATCAATAGCATAGAGAACTATAAGAAAAACCAGTTTGTAATTACTCTAAAGAATGAACATCAAATAAAAGCAAGTCAAACTGGCTATAAATTATTGAAAGACACGCTTGGATTATAGTTGACTCTCTATGATTTAAACCTCTTTTCCCTGTAAGGGAACTCTCTTGCTAACTCTCCAGAATAATAGAAATCAAATCCTATTGCACCAAAGGTATAAACCTTATCATCAACAGTTATATGAGAACCTCCACACTCAGGATTAGGACTTGGTTTTGATTGAGCAAAACCTATATTAAATAAGGTAAAGAGAATCTCTGGACGATTAGAAATATCATATCTTGCCCTCTCCCATTGCTTCTTGGTTTGGTGGAGAATACAACCTGTATATATGTATGAATAAAAATGATTCTTATAATCCACAAGCCTGTTAATCCTCTCCTCTTCTATATTCTGAGTCTTGAAATTAAGAATATTCTCATACTCCTTTCCCATATAAAAAGGAGATTGAGGATTTTTTAAATTAGACTCAACTTCCATAGCAGTAAAGTCCTTAATCCCATTAACTCCTAATGAGAACTGACTTTGAACGCTAAGAACCTTAACCGGACCAAGATATTTCTTAAACATCTCCCTTTTAGAATTGAAAAGCCTAATCTGTTCACCTACAAGACAGCTAACAATCATTCTTGGCTCAACCCCAGTAATCTCTGCTGCACTATCTATTAAGTGTTTATCCTTTAGGATAGCTACCTTCAACGCTTCCCACTCTTGGGTATTCATCCATTCAATAGCATTTTCCATCTTAGCCTTAGCATCCATTCCTCCTATTAAACTCTTGCTCTTAGCAATAAAATCAAAATACTCTTTTTCATCCTGCAAGGAAACCTCGGTAGCTTTAATCAATTGAGGAAGATTACCAAAACCTTGAGAATTGCTAACAGCATCTAAGATAAGCTTAGCATTCTTAGGATAATATCTCGAAATAGCAGCTAAACGAATAAAGCTCTCACTGATTTCTTTCTCATCAATTATCTCATTATTCCCCTTCTCAACTTTTATCTTAGAAACCTCCGCAAGGTAACGATTATTTTTATCTATAGAACCTGAGTTTTTAGTAAAGCCCAATTGGTAGAAAGCCCAAGCTCCAATAATCAAAAACCCAGCAATTGCAAACCCATAAAGAGCCACATTATAAATAAGTTTCAGAATAGATTTTTTATCTTTCAAATTAACAGAAAGTCTTTTCATTTCATTGATTTTTTCAGCGTGCAAAAGTAGTAAAAAAACCAATATCATCACATAAAAAAGGAAATAATTAAACAAGAGAGAAAGTCTAAAAGAAAATCTAAATTTAGTCCTATATAATTATTTTGATTCAAAGTAATTATATCCTCTTGTATTCCATTCAAACTCCTCTTCTAATAAATCCAATATGGAGATAACATTTTTTGCTTGCCAAAATTTATCAGGTGCTCTGTAAATATTATTATATTGATAAAACCTATAAGTATTCACATCAGCATATTCAAAAGAAAATGTAGGTAAATTATTAGCATAGTTTGAATTGTCATAATAGTATCCAGGTATTTCTTCATCTGTTGGAAGCTCATTAAAATTCAATTTATATAAACTATCAATAATAGCTTCCCATGTCATATTCTTGGGCTGCAAATCGTAAATATCCCTCTTGCCTATCTTTTCATTTAAGGTTCTTAACTTAAAATCTACATACATTAAAGTAAGTTGAGCCACCCATTTCGATGAATCTTTTTTTATCTCAAGCAAACCATGAGGTTGATTATTTTTGGAGTTGGTATTAGTTACCCAAACTCTAAATATTAAATTATCTTTAGAAGTTTCAGGGCTAACCAATCCAAGTTGACTTTGTTTTAGTTTACAAAAATGCCAATAGACAAAAGGTCTTTCTTTGAATTGAGAATCTGGTTTATATTTTGGGATATATAATTCCTTATTGGTTTGAGGAACCTTAGAATAAAATGTATCCATTTCCTTTACATTCACTGACATACAACCAGAAATCAAAGTAATAATTAGACTAACAGCAAATAAAAATTTAAAAACACTCATAATTAAAGTATTATTGGTTTATTATTAATTCAACAATTTATTTTACTCATTTTCTTCATAATAATATGACTAGTCAATACCTTTCATATACATTTCACGACTATTGATTTCATCAGATAAATATCTTTTTCCATCATTAGCAAAAAGTTTCAGTTGGTTAGTAGCACTAACCAACTGATTATCCTCTTTTTTAAGTTTTGTTTTAAGGTATTTCCAATAGTTACGAGTCTTATTATAATCGTCTTGATCAGTTAGAACAGCAACAATATCCAAAACAGAAAACCACCATTTAGAATTTTCATCATCCCAAACAGCACGCACTTCCCTATCATCAAAAAAGCGAATAGAAATCTTAGAATTATTTTTCATACTTCTCTGTTTTTATTAATCAACTAATTAAACTCTGATTTCAATTTACTATAAACCTCAATGTCTGTATAAATACCACCTGACAATAACTCCCCTTCTCTTTCAATTCCCTCAAAAACAAAACCCAAACGCTTTGGAATATTCTTACTCGGAATATTTCCCACAGCACATTTAATCTGAATCCTATTAATCTCCAATTCCCTAAAAGCAAACTCACAAAGTTTATTAACCGATTTAGTAATTATCCCTTTCCCTTGAAACTCCTCCTTCAACCAATAACCAATCTCCGTCTTTTTATTAGCACAATCAGTATCCTTTAGCCCAATCAAACCAACAAACTCACTAAAAAGATGAATAACAAAAACAAAAACCAATTTCTCTAAAGGCGCATTAACAATAGACTCAATATACTTCTCAGTATCCGAAACTTCTTTGGTAAATTCAACAAAAGGCAACCACCTACCCAAATAATCCCTTTGAGAATCAATAGCCCCAAAAACATCCAAAGCATCCGAAACCTCAACACTCCTCAAGCAAATATCCTTATCAATATCTAAAATCATAAGCAAAACAATAAAAAAGTATTTACTAATAAATCAATTCAAATAGAATAATCACAACTGCAAAAATAAACGATAATTACAAATAAACCTCATCAAAAACATAAATATTAGAATACACCAAAAAAAGAATAAGAGTTCTCAGGCTGTTGATAATAGTGTAGAGAGTAAAAACAATGGGAGTTTATGGGTCGCTGATAATAGTGCGGAAGGCATAAACAATGGGAGATTAGGGTGTGCTGATAATAGTCAGCAGGGCATAAACAATGGGAGATTTTGGAATGCTGATAACTATCACAAAGAATAATGACAATTACCACAATCCATAATGATAATTACCAGCATACCAAAATCACAAAGAGAATACCCACAAAGAGCAATTCCCCAGCCACCAGCAATAGGAGATTAGTCTATAAACTCTTTGTCAGCAAGGAGAAAAATCCTATAAATGAATAAAGAATACCTTTTATTAATAATTAAAAGAAATCGGTTCATTATGAGATTCCTTTAATAAATTATTTTCTTCTAAATATCTCATCCATGCTTTTACTCGTGAAAGAGAATCACATGCATACATATTTCTTGAATTACATAACTTTTTTGGGAAACCGAGTGTCGTATTAAAATGTATTTCCATCAATTTTATAAGTGAATAAACTTCATTATCCTCCTTACTCCCTCCTCCACCAGCAAAGGCAACAACTACATTGTATTTGATTAGCTCGTAAATCTTATCAAAATCTAATTTTTTATTTGTTTTGTAATCAATACCAGCCTTATCTAAATAGTATGAATATAATTCGTATTCAGAGGATTTTGAGTAAATATCCAAAAACTCTTCTCTTACTTTTTTATTATCAAAATCTCCAACAAGAAAAAAACCAAAATCTCTTAACACAAATGAATATTCCACCCAATCATATCTAAAACTATAATTTTCTATCGCATTTAAAGCAATAGGAATTTGCTCATAATTTGTTTTTGATAATATCTCTGAGATTAAATAATCTCTATCTTTCGATTTACTTTTATTTTCAATTAATACTTTCAATTGTTCTTCTAAATCATTCGCCTTACAATCATAATTTGCTTTCGAGAAATTAATAATATCTTCAACTTTTGATAAATAAGAATATTTATTAGTATTTATCAAACTAATTTGATCTATAATATCTTCATCAGGTTTAATTTGATTTTCGAGCTTTAATAATGTATTTGGAGATGAATTTGCAAACTTCTTTAGATAATTGTTACATACTCCGATGATTCCTAATCTATTAAACAAAGCAGATTTTTTCAAATAACAATTTAGGTGTTTTTCATCTTCCAATAATTTATTCCAATTCTTTGAATAGAAAACGTCAAAAATCCTTCCTGAAGAATATGTTAATTGCCATGAATTTTGATATATTAATGACCAATATTCAAAAGCTGTTATTTCATCCAATGTTAATTCCTCAATTAGTTTATTTTCTAATTGTCTTCTTTCTGAAAATGATAATTTCCCTTTCAGTTTTTCAATTGAAGATCTCAATTTAGGTGTCCCTTTAAAGTCAATTTTATTTTCATCACAGTATTGTGTCAAGAATACTAATTGTTTTAAAAATCTAAATGGGAAAGTTGGCAAGCCTTCCCCTTTTTTAGCACTTAAATACACATATTCATCTGATCGCTTATTTACATACATAGGATCACATGTTGTAAGTTTAATAAATGCTTTTATAGGCTCATTTTTTTTTCTTGAAAATAACTTCTGGAATAATTCATCCTCTTTACGAATTGGATTAAATTGTATATTTTTATTCTCAAAGATATTTTTCTTGTTATTCCATTTGAAATCTGTATAGTTTGCAGAAAAATAACATAATAGATTTAATGCTGCTGATGAATGATATTCTTCCTCAATATGCCATGTTATAAAATTATTCTCATCCTCTACAGCAATCTCTAAATTAGTTAGTGTTTTTAATATATTTACATATAGACTTGAAATGCCAAAACAACTATTAAGCCAATCTCTTCCTTTATATAATTCAGAAGCAATTAAAAGCAGGGCTTTGGGATCTTTTTGTTTTATAAGTGAATCAATATTTTTATCTTTGACATACCTTAAAGACATTTCATATTTATCTTTTAGCAAAGATTTCTTTTGTTTTGTTACTTCTCGGAACTCAACCTTTGGATTTCTTAATTCCAGAGGAGTTATAAGAAATGCTCTTGCATACTCTGAAAAATATATTTTATCCTTATTGACATTTAAAAAGTTTAATAAGGCATGCTTTGAAGTAGTATAATTTATAATTATTTCTTCTTCAGTAAAGAGTGTATTCAATTCAAGAATTCTTTTGGCGACTTGAGATTCATTAGTTGAAACAACATGATTATATGATAGCATTTCAGTTAATTCTTTTTGGCTGTCTAAATAATTTGCAATTTTAAAAAGAGCATCTTTATCTCCTTTTTTCATTTTTCTTTGAAGTTGATAAAGTTCATGATTTATATTATTTGTTGTTTGCCCATGCGAAAATTGACAAACCACAATAGTCATTAAAATCAAAATTATTCTCTTGATAAACATATAGCATTTAGTTTTGCAGTCTTACTGATTATGTTACATTTAAAATCTCACTTGCGAAGATAGATAATAATATATTATAATTCGCACAAAAAATCATCAAATTCAATAAATAATCTCCTCTTTTCTTGTCTTTTATACTTTTATTTCCCCTTTCAAAAAAAGGACTTAGTCCTTAGGGTCGGAGGACTT
>WARP01000458.1_pt3 | contig 17289 bp, 16 predicted proteins | sample 4769151 | NCBI WGS metagenome assembly WARP01 (sample SAMN08893023, study PRJNA449175) | gut metagenome | isolation source: rumen sample fed with dry roughage | host: cow | place: India: Nagpur | collected 2016 | reverse complement strand
GGCGCCCTGAACAGGAAACCGGCCTTCGAAGCGCGGATCATCTCCAGATCGTTGAAGCTGTCGCCCGCCGCGATCGTATCGCAGCCGATGCTCTGAAACGCTTTTACAGTAGACAGTTTTGAATGATCGATCCGCACTTTTATATAAATATCAAAGGGAAAAATCCCTAAATGGATTTTTTCCAGATTTAACTTTCTAAGTAAATTCATTTTGAATTGATCTTTAAATTCTATTGTTAAACTTGTATCTAACTTCTTATCCATCACGGGTAATAAGAATTCAAATTTTCTTCAGCATCTTTACAATATCAAATCAAAGAATTGAACAAATTTCCCTTCCTTGACATTTACTCTCGCCTTACTTTGTGAATAGAATTTACCCTACAAACAGTAAAATGAAACTTTATGTTCCAAAAATTTAGGTTCTGGTTATTGTTCAAACTTTATTTAATGTTTGATATTCATAACTTTCGTTTTCGGCAGTTGACCACGGGTGAGATAAATCTTGCACGGCAAGTTTTCGGTAATTTAATCAATTACAATGAAGTTCAAATATTGAATATCAAATATCTTCCCTGGCAACCCATAAATATGTACATGGCTCCAAATGGCAACATTTTCATGAATAACGAAAATTTTTGTGAAGATTTCTCTCGGCGATCTAAACAAATGCAAGGTCTGTTCATACATGAGATGACCCACATTTATCAATATCAGTCTAATATCAATGTTCTGCTACACGGCGCTATACTGCAGTCCAGATATTTTTTGAGTTTTAAAAAATATAATCCTTATAAATACCACTTTATTGCGGGCAAACCGTTTCATACATACAACATTGAACAACAAGGAGAGATTGCCCGGGACATATTCTTTAAAAATATCCCCAACATTATTTTAAATAATCAACACCTCATACAGTAATTCTTGCAGGCTCAATTTTAACTTAATTCTTGGAATGAATAAATTTCAATAATGCCTCATAATTTTCCATCCGATCATCTTTTTTAATTTTTTAATAGTTCGATTTCATCGTTCAAGTCCCTCTTTTCAGTATTGTCGAGATCATTCTGCTGAACAGAATCTGGTGAATTTTCCAGGTGAGCAAACTTAAAGCTGTTTATGAAACGGGTAGCGATTCATAAGTAGGCTTGAAGTGAATGGCATACTTTTTGGCAACTAATGTTTAGACAACAGTGTGTATAACTTTTAACTACAACTGCCTCTCAAACCGTAACCTGGCAAGTGCTTGTGCACGCGTAGACAAAATGTAGAATTCCACCTCAAACATTTGATTTAAAAAATTTAATAGAAATTGCATCTAGCAGGTTATCTCATCCAATCACCACAATCCATTTGCAATATGTCTATTTTCGCATCCCTGCTGTATTTTTTTGTCTAAATTCAGATTTTTTTTTGTTTTTTTCTCTATAAACGATGCAATTCGTATATAGTATCGAATTGCTAATTATTGATTAATACTTCTATTTTATTTGTCGTCACGTACACAGCATTGAACGCATAATCATAATAAATCTAAGTCTGTGTATACATCCCTATAGGTAATAGGATTAAGTTGGAATGAAAAGTTTTAAAATTGCCCTTGCACAATTCTCTCCGCATATTGGCAATATCGAAGCAAACACTCAAAAGATGCTTGAACAGATAAATGAAGCCAAAAAACAAAAAGCTGATTTAATTCTCTTCCCGGAGCTTTCCACTGTAGGCTACCCTGCTGAAGATTTATTACTCCGTCCTAGCTTGGCAAAACGCACACAGAAAGCATTTGAGCAGCTCAGCCAAGTCAAAGATATTGTGATGGTCTTTGGTTTTGTCAATCAAACCGAAGATGGTCAGCGTTATAACGCTGCAGCCGTAATGAAAGATGGACAAGTGTTGGGCGTTTACAATAAACAGAACTTGCCAAATTATAGTGTATTTGATGAAAAGCGTTATTTCAGCGAAGGCCATCAACACCTTGTTTTTGAATATTTAGGTCATAAATTTGGCGTGCTGATTTGTGAAGATATCTGGTCACTTAATACCGTTCATCAATTATCACAACTGAATGTTGAAACTGCTTTGGTGTTAAATGCTTCACCTTATGAAGTGGGCAAACCGCAACATCGTGTCACCACCATGAGTGAACTGGCGAAACAGTTGAATATTAATCTGGTGTATACCAACCAGATCGGTGGTCAAGATGACCTGATTTTTGATGGCACCAGTTTTGTGATCAATAAAGATGGCGGCATTGCTGTACAGGCAGCAAGCTTTAAAGAAGATCTTTATTACGCCGAATATGAAGCGGAACAAAAAGCCTATAAAGTCGGAACAGTGATTCCTGCTTTAGATACCTTGGCTGAAATCTATCAAGGTCTGGTTTTAGCGACTCGCGATTATGTTCAACGCTCTGGTTTTCCTGGCGTAATTCTGGGCTTATCGGGTGGCATTGACTCGGCGTTAACACTGGCAATCGCAGTTGATGCCATTGGTGCAGATAAAGTCCAGGCAGTGATGATGCCTTATACCTACACCGCGCAAATCAGTGTAGAAGATGCGGCTGCACAAGCCAAAACCATGGGTGTAACTTTTGGTATTGCTGAAATCAATCCAATCGTGAACAGCTTCATGCAAACCCTGTATCCATTCTTCGGCAACAGTCCTGCAGATGCCACTGAAGAAAACCTGCAAGCCCGTGCTCGCGGTACCTTACTGATGGGCTTGTCGAACAAGTTCGGTAATCTGGTTTTATCTACCGGCAACAAGTCTGAACTTTCTGTAGGTTACTGCACCCTGTATGGCGATATGGTTGGCGGTTATGCCGTGCTGAAAGACGTGTATAAAACCATTGTGTTTGAACTGGCGAAATACCGTAACAGCATTTCAGAAACTCCGGTCATTCCAGAGCGTGTCATTACCCGCCCACCTTCTGCAGAACTGCGTCCAGATCAGAAAGACCAGGACTCTTTACCTGCCTATGAAGTACTGGATGCGATTCTGTATGCTTATATTGAAGAAGATATGAGTCAGGATGACATTATCGCCAAAGGCTTTGATAAAGCAGTGGTTGAAAAAGTCATTCGTCTGGTAGATCGCAATGAATATAAACGCCGTCAAGGCGCGATTGGCCCGCGTATCAGTTCACGTGCCTTTACCCGTGAACGTCGTTATCCAATCATGAATGGATGGGCACCAGGTGTCTAAGCAGGACTTGGCCCAACAGTTTGCTCAAGCGCTTATGCTTGAGCAAACCCGCTTTATTAAAAAACAATTATTAGCAGAACAACATAATCCCTATATCGAAAAATTTGTTCATCATATTTATACCTCTTCAGATCAGATTCTTTTAAAACAGATTATTCAACTTGAAGCGCTACAAGATGTCGTTCAAAAATATGCCTTTGAACTGAATTTAGGCGCCGAAATTTTAGAATTCATCGGGGTGGTTTCACAGAGAATTCATCATTTTGCTATTAACAGCCACACTCAAATTAATGAGCTACTGTCTGATGAATCATTTGAATTATGGATGTATAAAATCCTCGAACTGGATCAATTACGTCATTACATCCATGACAACTTGCAGCACAATCCGCAAGTCAAACATGTCAGTTTACAGTTAGCCAACCAGATTCTTGAAAGTAATACGCCTTGGCTGGATCATCTACGCAAGCTCAATACCCATCAACAAGGTTTAGGTTCCAAGATACTCAGTTTTATTCAAGACCAGCAACAGGCTATTGAACTCAAGCTGGAGCAGCAACTTGCTCACGCTCTGGTTAAACAACTTGCCAACCTGTTTTTACTGCCGAATGAAGAGCTGGCAGATATCAGCCTGCATTTATGGGAAGATATTAAACAAAGAACCTTGCGGGAAACTTTTTCCCAATTCCAGCCCATAGACTTTGAAGAGTTCTTTATTCTGGTCTATGAAACCTGGCGACAGTTAAGACAAACAGAATACCTGCAACAGGTGGTTTTGGATGTGGTGGCTGGCTTTTATGACTATTTCGCCAACTACAGCTTACAGAAACTGTTGCAATCTGTCGGACTAGATGAAGAAGACTTACATCAGGAAGCCCACCGTTTTATGCCCTACACTCTTCAAGCCCTAGAGCAACAAGGATTGCTAGACGGGATTATTCAGGCGCTGATTTCACCTTTTTATGCCAGCGAAACTACTCATCAATTTATTGAGCAATATCTTCAAGAAAAGTTTTAATTTCTTATACAGGCTCTGTTGGCATTTTATTAATGGATGGTTAACAGACCTTTTTCTGCTTCTGAGAATCGACCTGACTTTTTTGAACCATAAAAAAAGAGACCATGCTGAGAGCATGGTCTATAAAAATGGTGGCTATGACGGGACTTGAACCTGTGACCCCCGCATTATGAGTGCGGTGCTCTAACCAACTGAGCTACATAGCCATAAACTGTGTGCGCATTATCTAGATTTCAACAACTAGCGTCAAGCCCTTTATTTTACAAGTGTTCAGAGTTTGAGCGTTTTATTTTTTTTCAGTTAATATTTAAACAAAACAGCGATTTATTCCAGCTATTTCCTACTTAAACCTTAAAATTAAAGCACTGAAATATTGAAATAAAATGCATCTCAAATTCATCGCCATCAGCTTAATTCCCCTAATTAGTGGCTCCTCTGCCAGTTAGTTTCACCCATATTCGTCGATTACAATGGAGTCTGTATGGATTGGTGATGGATCAACAATCAACAACTTTTGACCATGTAGCAAAAGCACAGCCCCCAGTACAACGCAGTCAAGCACAGCAAAAGCTCTATCGTATTGAGCAGATTCCGCAAGATCAGAAATTAGCAGTTGCTACGCAAAACCAGATTGCTTTGCTCTATGCACAGTTTCATCTTACTAAAAATAAAATCGATCAATTGCAACAGATCGTGTTTGGAAAAGATAAAAAGCCAAAAATTCTGGAAAATATAAGCAAAAATTTCCTAAAGTAAAACTCGATGCCAGTGCAATTCAATGTAAATAATGATTTTTTAAGATAAATTTTAGACATAAAAAAAGACCACGCTTTTATAAACGTGGTCTATGAAAATGGTGGCTATGACGGGACTTGAACCTGTGACCCCCGCATTATGAGTGCGGTGCTCTAACCAACTGAGCTACATAGCCAAAACTGTGCGCGTATTATCTATTTCAGGGCACTTCATGTCAAGAAATATCACGCAATAATTGTAAAAAAATTGGTGAAGTGAGCCGATAAGCCGGGTTCTGTCGTGAACGATCATTCCTCTAGGCGTACAATCACTCGTACGCTCAAGCGACCTACCCGAATCCAGCACGGGCCGTGCCTGAAGGATTCCTATTTGGTCTTGCTTCTGGTGGGGTTTACCTTGCCGTGAACTGTTACCAGACACGCGGTGCGCTCTTACCGCACCCTTTCACCCTTACCATCTCTCTTGGTCTCCCCGAAGGGAAATTGCAAAGATGGCGGTCTACTCTCTGCTGCACTTGCCGTCGGCTTTCACCGCCCAGGCGTTACCTGGCACCCTGCCCTACGAAGCCCGGACTTTCCTCCCCTGCTTCAATCACGGAGATCTCCACAGCAGCGATCGTCTGGCTCACTTCGGGGCGTATGCTAACAAATTTCAGCACTAATTGCTGGTGCTTTTTTGCTCAATCAGCTTTTTATATTTTTCCATCAGGTCATCTTGTGATTCCACATGCTGGGGATCATGCGGAATACAGTCGACCGGACAGAACAATTGACATTGTGGCTGATCAAAATGCCCGACACATTCAGTACATAAGTCCGGGTGAATTTCATAAATGACCTCACCCATGAATATCGCCTCATTCGGGCACACCGGCTCACAGACATCACAATTGATGCATTCATCGGTAATATATAAAGACACGTTACCAACCTTGCTGTTGTTTCCGCTTAAAGGCTTCTACCACAGCTTGCGGTACAAACTGCGCGACATCACCATTTAAGCGTGCTATTTCACGTACTAAAGTAGATGAAATAAAAGAATATTGCTCTGAAGGGGTTAGAAATACCGCCTCAAAACTTGCATCCAGGCGGCGGTTCATGTTGGCCAGTTGAAATTCGTACTCAAAGTCAGATACGGCGCGTAATCCACGCAGCACAGCTGTTGCTTTCTGTTCACGGAAAAAATTGACCAACAGACCATCAAAGCCGACAAATTCTACATTAGGCAAATGACTGAGCGATTTTTTTGCTAGTTCCACTCGCTCTTCCAAACTAAAGACTGGATTTTTGTGATGACCAATGGCAATAGCAACCACAACTTCATCAAACATTTTCGCTGCACGTGACACCAAATCGATATGTCCATTGGTAATTGGATCGAAAGTGCCTGGATAAATGACGCGAGATTTAGTCATCCATTTTTACTCTAGTTTTTAGTAGAGCCCTATTTTAACAAAAACTTCTTTTTTTAGTGAACAATCTCCTTACTTTTGAAAAAACTTCACCTCAGAGCGAGTTTGAGGCAAAATAGAACTAATCTTGGAATATGCGTATTATGTCGAAATCAATCGTAGTTAAAAAAAATACTGGTGGCACTATTGCGCAGAACAAGCGTGCTCGCCATGATTATTTTATTGAAGATAAATTCGAAGCCGGGTTGTCTTTACAAGGCTGGGAAGTCAAGTCCTTGCGTGCCGGGCGGATGACCATTACCGAAAGTTATATTCTGTTCAAGAACAATGAAGCGTTTTTATTTGGTGCACAAATCCAGCCCCTGTTATCTGCTTCAACGCATGTGGTGCCTGAAGCCACCCGCACACGCAAATTGCTGCTTTCACGCCGCGAAATTGAAAAACTTTTGGGTGCAGTGAATCAGAAAGGTTATGCCTGTGTACCTTTGGCCTGCTACTGGAAAGGTCCATTAGCCAAACTGGAAATTGCCCTGGTTAAAGGGAAACAGTTACACGATAAACGTGCGACTGAAAAAGACCGGGACTGGCAGCGTGACAAGGCCCGGATTTTCCACAAATAATTTTTACCTGAATTAAAAAACCTCCAGCTGGAGGTTTTTTAATTCAGGTAAAAATCTAAACTTATTTGAATCTGTTTGCTAACAATGCCAGATATTCACCAAACCAGATAGCCGTATCTAGGTCACCTTGCGGTGGTGTCACCTCTACCGGGGCATTATCCGATTGGGTCATCAATCCCAAAAAGCCCGACATCCGGTTCAGGTCCTGCGAACCACGCCCAGTCGGCATCAGCGGCAAACCTGCCCACAGCATGCCGTGCTGCATGGCAAACAGATTGATTTGCTGCAATACTGCCAGTTTATCACCACTCAATCCGCCGCCATTGGTAAAACCCGCTGCAATTTTGCCTTGCCAGGTCCGTGCCAGCCAGCGTTTGGATGACTGCTCCATAAATAGCTTCAAGGCTGAAGTAATACTACCCATATAGGTCGGACAACCGAATATAATGGCATCAGCCTGATCCAAAACATCCCAATCCACATGCTCGATATTCATGCAATGTACCTGAATACCGGTTTGCTTGGCCCCTTGAGCAATGAAAGAAGCGACCTTTGCAGTATGTCCATAGGGGCTGTGATAAACGATAGCAAGAGATTTCGTGGATAAAAGCATATCAATAAAAGCAGTAAGTTTTAATCAACAAGTTTAACAGTTTCAAATCATAAACACGAATGTTGCCATACGACCGGTTTTAGCTGCACGGCGATAGGAAAAATATTCTTCTGCCTGTGTGTAGGAACATTGGTCACCGCCCAGCACAATTTCAACCCCATGTTGCTTTAAAATAAATCGCGCAATGGCATATAAGTCAGCATAAAACTTATCTGCTTTTTCACCCGCTTTAAAAGCAGCTTCCAGTTCAGGGTATTTAGAGCAGAAAGCCTGTTTGACTTCTGCTCCAATTTCAAAACAGGGCTGACTAATCGCAGCGCCCAACCATGCCCAAGTTGGCTGGGTTTGCATGGCAGCAATGGTATTTTCCACAATACCATGGGCCAAGCCTCGCCAGCCGGCATGCAAATTCGCTATCTCCGTTCCATCTGCATTGCCGAGCACGACAGGTAAACAATCCGCAGTCATCATCATTAAGGCATGTGCTTTACGCTGGGTCACCACTCCATCCCCTTCCAGGGCCTGAAAAGGGATTTCTTCATTGATGGTATGACAAATGGTGCTATGGGTTTGCGTCATCCAGGTCACTTTATCGACCCCGAATTCAGCAAACTCCGCCAGTAAAGCCATACGGTGCTGCTGTACACGCTTTGCATCATCACCCACATGCAAGGCCAGGTTAAATCCTGCAAGTTCAGGTTGAGCTGAAGGCTGATTTTTTTCATGATGCACTCGCGTCTGCCCAACACATACACCTTCCGGAAGCCCTTGAACAAATTGCATGTCTATTTCCTTGTGCTTTTCCTTATGATTCATACCCAGCCATAAAACCACTTAATAGGCTTTATTTTCACTGCGCAATACATCAATCAATTGCGCAAAGTCATCTGCCCATGGTGCCTCAAACATCATTTCTTCACCACTACGCGGATGAATCAGTCCGAGTTTGGTTGCATGCAAGGCCTGACGTTTAAAGCCGCGTAAAGTATCGGCCAGTAATTCTGAAGCACCTGCCGGTACACGGACACGGCTCATATACACCGAATCACCGACCAGACCAAAGCCCAGATAACTAAAATGCACACGAATCTGATGGGTACGGCCGGTTTCCAGACGTGCCTGCACACGAGTGAAATGCTGAAAGCGTTCTTTCACGTTGTAATGGGTCACTGCATCTCGACCACCCGGCAACACGGCCATTTTTACTCGATCGACCGGATGGCGCTTAATTGGCTCATCAATCGTACCACCGGCAATAATGTTACCGTACACCACCAAATCATAGAGACGATATACCGATTTCTTCGCCAATTGCTTGCTTAAAGAAAACTGGGCTTCAAGATTTTTCGCTACCACCAGCAAACCGCTGGTGTCTTTATCAATACGGTGTACCAGACCGGCACGAGCCAGTTCAGCAGATTTTGGATAATGATAAAGCAAGGCGTTCACCAGTGTACCGCTGGTATTTCCCGCACCTGGATGAACAACCATACCAACCGGTTTGTTAATGACAATAATATCGTCATCTTCATACACCACATTGAGGGGAATATTTTCCGGCAGGCTTTTGGTTTGAACTTCCAGCTCTACATCCAGCGTGAGCAGCTCATTGCCTTCACATTTATACTTAGGTTTGACAGTGTTACCATTTACCAACAAATGGCCATCTTTCAGCCACTGCTTCAATTTTTCACGAGAAAAATCGCTCCAGACTAGCGCTGCAACCTGATCGATACGTTGCCCTAAATAACTTTCATCCAATTGAAATTGCAACGATAAACGTGTTGCAGTTGAGTCTGAAGTATGGTTATCTGCATCCTCAGAATCTTCAAGTAAATTGAAATCAGTTTCAGGGACATTAGAATTAGAAGATTGTGCTTGACTCATTTGCTCATTCAGACAAAAGTGGTTTAATAGTGCAATTGTAGCTCATTGCCCGTATTAACAGAGGAATTTTTATGTCGTTACCACGTTATAAAATGACAATGCTTGCTTTATCTTTAGGCGTTGCGTCGGCAATAGTGGGCTGTAGCAGTAATCCAAAGAAAGAAGTGGTAGACACAGGACCACAATCTAGCGAACAAGTTTATATTCAAAAAGCTGAAAAAGCCCTTGAACGTGGTCAATATACCGATGCGGCCAAACATCTTGAAGCAATCGATACCTATTATCCAACAGGTGACTATGCCCAACAGGCACAGCTGGAATTGTTATACGTTAAATTTCAACAAAAAGATTATGAAGGCGCAGTTGCCCTGGCTGAGCGTTTTATCCGTTTAAACCCGCAACATCCCAATGTGGACTATGCCTACTATGTTCGTGGTGTCGCGAACATGGAACAAAACTATGATGGCCTATTGCGTTATACCTCATTAAAACAGTCACACCGTGATGTCAGCTATTTAAAAGTGGCTTATCAGAACTTTGTTGATTTCATCCGTCGCTTCCCATCAAGTACTTATGCTGTCGATGCGGCACAGCGTATGAAGTTCATTGGCACGGAGCTGGCTGAAAGTGAAATGAACGCAGCGCGCTTTAATATTAAGCGTAAAGCATGGCTTGCTGCCGTTGAACGTTCACAATGGGTGGTTGAACACTATCCACAAACCCCACAAATTCCTGAAGCTTTAGCAACCATGGCCTATGGATATGACAAATTGGGCGATCAGCAGACTTCACAGCAGTACATTGAAGTGTTAAAGCTGAATTATCCGCATCTGGTCAAAGCTGATGGTAGCGTGAATATGCGTGCTGCACATGGTGAAGGCAGCTGGTTTAACCGCACCACTTTAGGTATTTTTGGCCGCGAAGCGCAAAGCTCGACCGAAGCAGAGCAACAACAAAATGCAGCGCAGAGTGAAAAACGCAGTTTCACTAATCGCATCAGTTTTGGCTTGCTAGACCGTCCTAAAACTGAAAGCAGCATTCCTGCCGCACCAGAGCAACAGCCTCAACAAGAAACACCAACCGAGGCACCAGCATCAGAATAAGCTTGGCTTATCGGTCGCATTTTTATGAAGGGCAAGTTATCATACTTGCCCTTTTGTCATTTCAATGCATCATATTGATCATTTTGCGCAAAAGGTATACAAATTAACTTTTAACCGATGCCGCAATTTTAATATGCGGAAATTCTGACAGCTTATTTGTCAGCCATTTAGATAAATTATCACCCGATTGCATACCTATGGCTATTCCTCAACACACGATTGATCAAATCCTGGATCGCACCGATATTGTCGATCTGATTGGTCAGCGCGTGAAACTCAAGAAAACTGGTCGCACCTATTCAGGTTGCTGCCCTTTTCATCAGGAAAAATCGCCATCTTTCCATGTCTATCGCGACAAGCAATATTTCCATTGTTTTGGCTGTCAGGCCAACGGTAATGCCATCCGCTTTTTAATGGATATTGACGGTCGTAACTTTATTGATGTGATGAAGGATCTATCGAGCCGTACCGGGATTGAACTGCCGAAAGACAATAACGACAGCAATAAAATCAAATATAAACGTGAATCCATAAAACCTGCTGCAGCAACACAGCTGCAAGAACAACCGAAAAACACCATCGATCAAACACCGAATGCAGCGCCTGTAGCACATTTTGATCCTTTTGCAGAATTTCAGGCGCAAGAAACCGAATACTATGATGATCCATTTGCATCTTTTGAACAGATGCCAATGGAAGAAACAGTACAAGACGGCAACCTGTTTGATCTACTGGAAAACATTGCCCAGTATTACCAACGCCAGTTACCGCAAAGTACCAGTGCCCAGCAATATTTCAAGCAACGTGGCTTAAGTGCAGAGACCATTGACTATTGGCGTTTAGGCTATGCGCCAGAAGACTGGCAACATCTGGAAAAAGCTTTTCCACAGGATATTGAAGGCTTAAAACTACTGGGGCTGATCCGTACCAGTGACAATGGACGCGATTTTGACCTGCTGCGTGACCGGGTGATTTTCCCGATCCGGGATGCTAAAGGTCGCGTGGTCGGTTTTGGTGGTCGTGCCTTGAATGACGAAATCAAACCCAAATACATCAACTCGCCGGACTCGGAAGTGTTCCATAAAAACCAGTTGCTGTATGGTTTATATGAAGGCCGAAAACAGAAAGCCCAGGACTGGCTGATGGTTGAAGGTTATATGGATGTGATTGCTTTGCAGCAATATGGCATTTCTGGTGCTGTGGCGACCTTGGGAACAGCCAGTAATACTGAACACCTGAATATTTTATTCAAACAAAACAACCGTATTACCATTGCTTTTGATGGTGATGCTGCCGGACAAAAAGCCGCCCGCCGTACTCTGGAAATTGCGCTGCCGCTACTCAATGATGGCCGTGAACTCAAGTTTTTTGTGTTACCCAATGATCACGACCCGGATTCACTGATTCGCCGTGAAGGTATTGAAAACTTTCACCGCCTGTTACAGCAAGCGCCGTTACTCTCCGATTTTGTTTTTGCACATCTCACCCAGAATCATGATGTGACCAAGCCGGAAGGCAAAAGCCAGGTCATGGGTGAATTACGCCAACTGACCGAACTATTGCCAAAACAGGGGTCGTACCGTTATTTATTGCAGCAGTTCTTTAGAGAAAAACTGGGCTTTAGCCGCAAATGGCAACCGCAAGTCAACAATGACGCATCCTTAAGCTTTAGCACCAAGATTGATGCTGAAGAATATGTCATTGCGATTTTAATGAATCACCCCTATCTGTATATTCATTTTGAACCGCTACGCGCCTTGATTTCTCAGGATCAATTGCTGTTTAAAATTCTAAATATCTTCAATATTATTTTTGATGATTTGCCTGATGATACCGAGCTGTCGCAGTATTATGTCTTAGGTGCATGTGCGCCTTATCACCATGATCTGCAAAATATTTTGCTACATGCCAATGTCAGTGATTACACCTCATCACCGGAGCAGGCAGATAAACTGGCAGAAGATTTTTCCATCAAACTGCAATATCAATGTTTGCAACAAAAACTCAAATCTAAAAAGTTCACCAGCATTGCCGAAATGCGCAACCTGAAACAGAAAATTTACGAGATTGATAAAAAGCGCTCGCTTACCCTGCTGGAAGACTAAGCGAGCGGCTATAATTTAGTATTTATGATTCATGCTTGGTATTACGCCGTTTAGCAAATACATCTTCTAATTGATCACGCATCGATTCAAAACAAGCCGGATCTTCAGCCTTGGCTGCCTGTCGCAACAAGATTGAAGTTGGATGCAGTAGTTTTTGTGTCAGGCGATACGATAATTCCTGCAAAATCTGCTCAGGATTGTCACCACTAGCCAGACGTGAGATTGCCAAAGCCAGTTCTTCTTGCCTGAGTACTTCACCCTGTTCACGATAAGCTTGAATGGTACTGCCAGCTTTTTTGATTTTTTCCTGGGTCAGCATTTCTGTAACTAACTGATTGACCATTACCTCGGCTTCAACCGCAGCCTGGCGACGTTGGGCAAGATTATCGTCAATCACACTTTGCAGGTCGTCCACTCCATACAAATAAACGCCATCCAGAGATTCTACTTTGGGATCAATATCACGCGGAACGGCCAAATCGACCAACAGCATTTGTTGATAACGACGTTTTTTCAACGCTGTTTTAACATCTTGATATGAAATGACCTGATGCAGACTTCCGGTACAGCTTGAAATGACGTCTGCGCGGTGTAAATTTGCAGCCAACTCAGAGAATTCAATAATTTCCACATCAACGCGATGGGCAATTTCCTGTGCCAGATTTTCTGCACGCGCGTGGGTTCGGTTGCAAATCAGGACTTTCCCCACTCCCATTTCCGCTAAATGCTTCGCCACCAGGCTGTTCATTTCCCCTGCAGCCACCACCATCACAGTCAGTTTTTCAGGTTTACTAAACACCTGAAGTGCAAGTTGGGCAACGGCATAGCCCATCGAAACAGCATGACTCCCCACTGCTGTTTCCGAGCGCACACGTTTGGCTGCATAAAAGGCGTATTCAAAAATTCGGTTTAAATCCGGAGAAACGGTATGTGCATCTTTAGCCAGAGACAATGCAGATTTCACCTGCCCCAAAATTTGCGGTTCACCTAGCATCAGCGAATCCAGACCACTGGCTACCCGCATTAAATGGGTCACTGCCTGCGCATTTTCGTAACGATATACATGATTAAACAATTGTTTAACATCTAAGTCATTTGCTTCGGCGAGCCAATTCATTACCATGTCCGCATTTTCAGACATGGCATAAACTTCGGTGCGGTTACATGTAGAGACCACCACCATATCATTCAAGTCATGGTTTTGGCTTTGCAGGGCAAGCAGGTGCATTAATTTTTCAGGATTAAATGCAATCTGCTCACGCAGCTCTACAGAGGCGGTTTGATGGTTGACACCCAATGCAAAGAAAGACATATCAGATCATCATTTCGCTAAATTTATGCTATTGTGCAGTATTGGTGTCATAAAAAGCATTACTTGGATCAAGAAAAATTGCGTCAAACAAATAGCCGGATAAACGGCGCGACAATTAAGCAATATTCTACCACATTCTTACTTGTGGGTAGCATGGCTTACAGTGCTCATATTAGAGCATCTGGAGAAATTTATCATGCCAATTCAAATTATAATGCCATAAAACAAAGCATGATTGCTGAATTTGCACTGACCTATCAGGACATTCCCACAGCATTACACAACTACACCGTGCTTGCAATTAAAAGCAATTCCACCACGGTTAAACAGCGCGCCTTAAATGTTGCGATTGAACAGAATGATCTAAAAGCAGCCCTGGATATTGCAACCCATTGGGTGGTGCAAGAACCGACCGATGTGCCGGCTTTATTTTATCTTTCACATATTGCCTTAAAAGCCCATGAATATGAACTCGCCGCAGAAACGCTGGACAAAATTTTAAATATTGACCCCAATGCAGACCTGGAAAAAATTCTGGCCGGAATTGCCCCTGAAGACCCTGAAGATCGGGATTTTCTGATTGATGCCTTGCGTAAAAGTAAAGAACGGGATAATCCTTCCGTACTGGTACTGATTGCAGGCTTGGAAGCACAAAACGGGCAACTGGAGCATGCCCTGACCACCATTAGTCGTGCCTTAAAAAAGCGTGCCAATGTGACCGGCTTTATTTTAATGAAGGCCAATTTGCTCAGTGCCTTGGGCGATGATGAAGCAACCCTAAAATGGTACGACAAAGCCAGCCGCAAACATAAAAACAATATCGAAGTTCGCTTAGCGGAAATTAAATATCTGATTAAATTAAATAAGTCAGAAGAAGCTCTCAATAAACTTGAAGCCCTGTTAAAAAAATGGCCGCATGAAGAAGAAGCGCTGTTTATTGCCGGTTTAACCAGTATTGACTTAGAACAATATGAAAAAGCTGAAAAATATTTAGTTGAGCTGCGATATTCCACGCAATATCAAAATGAGGCCTATTATTATCTGGCAGTCAATGCCGAACGAAAGCAGCATTTTGAAACCGCAAAAGCCTATTACCGTCTGGTGGATGGCAGCCTGTACACAGTTTCGCGCCGCAACATGGTTAATATTTTTACTGCCCAGAACCAGCCCACTGATGCCCTGCGCTTCCTGACTCAGGAACGGGTCAATTATCCGCAATATGCCAGTTTCCTGTACCAGGCTCAGGCTGATATTTTAAAACGCATGGACAATAAAAAAGCAGCCATGCGCCTGCTGGATGAAGCCATTAAAAACGTCCCGGATGACCCGGAACTAATTTACTCCGAAGTGTTATTACTTGATGCTTTTCAAGACAAAGATAAACTGGATAAATTATTGAAAAAATTACTGGAAATAGAACCCAATAGCCCGACTTACCTCAATGCCTATGCCTATACGCTTGCCCTGCAAAACCGGCGTTTAGATGAAGCCCGCAAGTATGTTGAACATGCTCTGGAATTTGCTCCGGAACAGGCCTCTATTTTAGATACTTTAGGCTATATCACTTATTTACAAAATGACTTTAAAACTTCAGCTCAAGTATTAGAGCAAGCCTACCAATTAAGTCAAAATGTGAAAATTGGTGTACGTTATGCAAAATCTTTATACATGCAAGGTGAGCTGACAAAATTTAGTAAAGTGTTACAACAATTACAAAAAAATCATCCGAATGATCCGCAATTAGAGCAATTGAAATCGTTACTGTTACCGCAACAAATGAAAAAGAGTTAACTATCTGTATGCACATTTTTTCAAAATTCAGTTTAAGCCTGATTGCAGCAAGCACGCTAATCCTGAGCGGTTGCCAACAATACACCCAGCCTCAAGCACCGAATGTGGCTCAAATTCCAGAAGCTGCGAAGAATTTTAATCTGCAAGGTAAAATTGGGGTAAGAACTCCGGGACAATCTGGCAGTGCCTTTTTTACCTGGGTACAACAGCAGGATGCATTCGACATCGAATTAAGCGGAATTTTGGGCGTGGGTAAAACCCAGATTTCCGGTCAACCGGGTAATGTCACCCTCAATAGTGCAAAAACCGGGTTGATTACAGCGGATACTCCGGAAGAGTTACTGGAGCGTGCCACAGGCTGGCAAGCCCCGATTACTCATTTAGTCGATTGGGTTCAGGCCAAACCGGCAACTATGCTGGCAAAAATCAGTAAAGATGAGCAAAACCGCCCCATCCAGTTCTTGGAAGATGGCTGGATAGTAGATCTCAGTTATAACGAGCAAGCCCAGTTACCGAACAAGCTAGTTTTAAAACATCTGCTTGAATCCGGTCAGGAAAACCGTATTACAATGCTCATTCAAAACCGTTAAGCCTATTCAAAAGTTTAAAATTCTATGATTCGTGTTCCCTCTCCTGCCAAGCTTAATCTTTTTTTGCATATCACCGGCCGTCGTGACGACGGCTACCATGAATTGCAAAGCATTTTTCAGCTCATTGACCTGTATGACTGGCTGGAATTTAGCCAAACAGCAAGTCCTGAAATTAGTATTGATGGACTAAACAGCGTTGATTTGGAACAGAACCTGATTTTCAAGGCAACACAGATTTTAAAGCCGTATGCAACAGCATATTCAGGCTTAAATATCCGCATTGAAAAAAATATTCCTATGGGTGCTGGACTTGGCGGGGGGTCATCCAATGCGGCCACCACCCTCATTGTGGTCAATCAGTTATGGCAATGTGGCTTAAGTATTGAGCAGTTAGCCGAACTGGGACTCAAATTAGGTGCCGATGTTCCAGTTTTTGTCCATGGTCGGAATGCCTGGGCGGAAGGTATTGGTGAACACTTAACATTCATAGACTTAGATCAAAAACAATACATTGTGTTAAAACCTGATTGTTTTATCAGCACTCAATTGCTTTTTTCACAAAAAACGTTGACAAGAGACACGAAGCCTACTAAATTTTGCGCCTATCAGTTAAAGCCATTTAACTTTGGAAATAACTTTGAGCCTTTGGCAAAAAGCCTATATCCTGAGGTAAATGAAGCGATGCAGTATTTAGACCAGTTCGGTGTTGCAAAACTTACAGGTACAGGTGCTTGTGTTTTTACTGAAGTAACCGCTGACATGAATATTGATGAGATTTTAGCTCATTTGCCTTGTAAAGCTTACTTGGTCAATAGTTTAAATGAATCACCATTACGTCATTTCAAGGTTATATGATAGGGGCGTCGCCAAGTGGTAA
>WARP01000222.1_pt2 | contig 17318 bp, 17 predicted proteins | sample 4769151 | NCBI WGS metagenome assembly WARP01 (sample SAMN08893023, study PRJNA449175) | gut metagenome | isolation source: rumen sample fed with dry roughage | host: cow | place: India: Nagpur | collected 2016 | reverse complement strand
GTTGAATTGTATTCTCGTTAATATCGTGAAAAAGCAGAAAAGGTTTTGGCCTTTTCTGCTTTTTATCTTCTATCCATGCTTGCGTTGGCAATTGCATGAAAATAATAAAAATAAGTTATAATTTTCCGGTTCTCCAATAGGTTGATCTGCACATATTTTCGCAATCAGTCTGTTTTTTTTATACTTTTATCTTATCCATCAGCCTTATCGGTGTAACGAGCCGAGGGTATTGAAAAGGAAATGTAATGTCTCAGGCTTTTCTTAAACCACGTTCCATTGACGTCATCCCAGTTACCGATAACCACGCTAAAGTTGTCATGGAGCCGTTTGAGCGCGGTTTTGGCCATACTTTGGGCAATGCCCTGCGCCGTATTCTGCTGTCTTCCATGACCGGTTACGCGCCCACCGAAGTGCAAATTACCGGTGTTGTACATGAATATTCAACCCTGCCTGGTGTCGGTGAGGACGTGGTTGACATCCTGCTTAACCTGAAAGGTGTCGTATTCAAGCTGCATAACCGTGAAGAAGTAACCGTCACTTTGCGTAAAAGTGGTATAGGTCCTGTTCTGGCCAGCGACATTGAACTTCCTCATGATGTTGAAATCATCAATCCTGATCACGTTATTGCCAACCTTACCGAAAATGGTAAGCTGGAAATGCAGATCAAGGTAGAGCAGGGCCGTGGCTATGTGCCTGGTAATGTCCGTGCCCTGGCAGACGATAAGGCCCATACCATTGGCCGTATTATCCTGGACGCGTCTTACAGTCCCATCCGTCGTGTCAGCTATGCCGTTGAAAGCGCCCGTGTTGAACAGCGTACCGACCTTGACAAACTGATTCTCGATATCGAAACAGACGGTGTGATTACACCTGAAGAGGCCGTGCGTCAGGCTGCCCGTATCCTGATGGACCAGATTTCCGTGTTTGCCGCTCTTGAAGGTGCAACCGAAACTTACGAAACACCGGTACGTGGTGCGCCACAAATTGACCCTGTACTGTTGCGTCCTGTTGATGATCTTGAGCTAACCGTACGTTCGGCCAACTGCCTGAAAGCGGAAAACATTTACTACATTGGTGATCTGATCCAGCGTACCGAAAATGAATTGCTGAAAACACCTAACCTGGGTCGCAAATCACTCAACGAAATCAAAGAAGTCCTGGCCGCACGCGGCCTGACGCTGGGCATGAAACTTGAAAACTGGCCACCACTTGGCCTGGAACGCCCATAAAGCAAAGCATTTGTTGCCAATCGGTTTTTAGAAGCTGATTGGCAATATTTAATCAACCGGACCGCCGTCTTTGGTCATCATTTCAAAAACGGATAGAAGAGCTGGGCTAACCGGATGATCAGCCGATCATCTTAAATTTAGATTCATAGGAAATATATCATGCGTCATCGCAGTGGTTTACGTAAATTAAATCGTACAAGCAGCCATCGTCTGGCTATGTTCCGCAACATGTCTGTATCCCTGATCCAGCACGAAGCGATCAAAACAACATTGCCTAAAGCCAAAGAGCTGCGCCGTGTCATCGAACCCCTGATCACTTTAGCCAAAGAGCCAACCCTGGCCAATAAACGCCTGGCATTTGCCCGTTTGCGCGATCGTGATGCTGTAGTTAAACTGTTTGCTGAAATCGGTCCTCGTTTCCAGGAGCGTAACGGTGGTTACACCCGCATCCTTAAAATGGGTTTCCGTCAAGGCGACAATGCACCTATGGCTTTCATGGAATTGGTTGACCGTCCAGAAGTTGCAGACGAAGTTGTTGACGCCGAGTAATTGAGCAATCAATCATTCAGGTATCATGAAAAGCACCCTTAGCGGGTGCTTTTTTTGCGCTGGATCATGTCATGGTATGGTTATTGCTTTATATTGGCTGATTTGGGCCAACGTGACACAATGGCGATAAAACGCGTAATATGATCGTGTGCAGCCCGGGTTGCATTGTAATTGATAATGGCAGGTCTGCTGCCATGGGTTGTGAAGGTGTGAATATGAAAATCGAATCGGTTGTGCTTGATCAATGGTATCCGGTTGCAACGGAAAACATGCCCGTTGCCGGCAAGGTTTACCATACGCGGTTACTGGGGCAGCCCATTGAATATGGATTGGATGATAATGCCACCTTTTATGCTATTGGGCGAGATACCCGACGGCCGCTACCCGTGCTCAGGCAGTATTACACTTATTGGGTCAGCCTGGGCACACCGCCAGCCATGTTTGAAATTCCCGAATTTCACGAGACTGACCGGCGTGTGTTGGCGACGGTGCCGGTATGCGTGCGTGCGTCCGGTTTACGAGTGATGGAAAATTTTCTGGACATAGCTCATTTTCCGTTTGTCCATGAAGGGACGCTGGGTGAAATGCCGTATACGGCCGTCAAGCCTTACCATGTTGAAATTGAAAATAATGGGCTTTATGTCCGGGGTGCAGCGTTTCATCAACCCATGGCAGCCTTCAGTCATGAAGGGCACATGACTATTTCGTATGTTTACCGGGTGTGCAGTCCGTTTAGTGCCTTATTGTATAAAACCTGCCCCTTGCAGCCAGCCAAAAAAGACCTGGTATGTATTTTTGTGCAGCCCTGTGATGAAGACCGCAGTATTGTTCATATGCCCATGGCTTGCCTGGATGACAGCGCCAGCACGCAAGCGCTGCGTCGGTTTCAGCAGGGTATTATTGGCCAGGATCTTGCCATATTGAATAATCAGGTACCGCGTAAGCTTCCTCTGTTCCCTGATTTTGAAATATCAACGGCTGCAGATGCCGCTTCGCTGGCTTACCGGCAGTGGCTAAGCGAGCAAGGCGTGGTCTATGGTACTTTTCAGAAATCCTGACATACAGTCTGTCTTAATGCTGATAAGAGTTGAATATGTTTGAAGATAAATGGTTTCCTGTTGCCAGAGCCGATGAACTGGTCTTGCGTCATGTGTTTCATGCCCAATTGCATGGCGTGGAATTGGCTTTATGGAGGACAGACAAGGGTGAGGTCAATGCCTGGGAAAACCGCTGCCCACATCGTGGCATGCGCTTGACCCTGGGTATCAATACCGGCAAGAGTCTGAAGTGCCAGTACCATGGCTGGCAGTTCCACTCCGGTGACGGTCAGTGTTCAGTGGTTCCTGCCATCCCCGATGGCAGTATGCCGCACTCGGCCTGTGCCAAAAGTTTTTCCGTGGTGGAAAAAAACGGTTTTGTCTGGGTCAATCTTACCCGTGATTATTTAAGTGAGCCCAGCACGCTGGTTCACCCCTTTGCCTTGCCATCCAGTGTCTTGCGCAGTATTACCGTCAATGCGCCATTGGCGTCTGTACGGACGCAGTTGCAGGGTTTCTGTCACTACGACCGGCATGTCGACAGGCAAACTTTTCAGGTGCAGGAAGATGGTTTAATGATGCATGTCTGTTGGCAGGAATACATGCTGCAAACTGTTGAAGTGCTGTTCATGTTGCAGCCGGCACATACTGAAAAAACCGTCATTCATGTGATGTGCAATCAAAGTGATGATGAATTGAAGTGGACACGTCGCATTAATGAGGCCTTGACAAGCCTGAAGCTTGAACTGGAGGCCGACCGGGATATCACGGAACAAGAGCCGCTTATTGCCCCCCAACCGGTGCAGGCTTTGCCGCGCTGGTTACCGGCGCGGGTTATCGAGCGCAAGGAAATTGCCGAACAGGTGGCTTCATTTCGGTTGCATTTGCCATCATTCAACCGTTTCAAGGGGATCGAGGCGGGCGCGCACATTGATGTCCGCACGCCGCGAGGCCTGGTGCGGCAGTTCTCCCTGGTGGAGTGGGATACGAAAGCGCAGGAACTGCTGATTGGGGTCAAGCTTGAGCCTGAATCCCGAGGAGGCTCGGCGTCTTTGTATAACGAAGTCAGGGAAGACAGCGTACTGGAAATCTCAGCACCCAAGAATCATTTTCGTCTGGTGCCCGGCAAAGGCGGTACGCTGATTGCCGGAGGAATTGGCGTGGCACCGATTGTTGCCATGGCAAATCAGCTGGAACATGAGAAATTGCCCTATCATGTGCATTATTTCGTACGTAATATCTATTCCCGCGCGTTTGTGGATCAGCTTAACAAACTGTCCAATGTTTCGTTTTATCAAGCCATGCAGCCAGATCAGGTGGCCGAGCAGCTTTTCAGTATTCTGTCCAAAGTTACTCCCGAGCAGCCTAATGTGTATATTTGCGGTCCCAAAGGCCTGCTTGATACAGCCCTGCGGGTCATTCAGGAAAATGGCTGGGCGCATATTCAGGTCCGTCATGAGCTTTTTATCAACCGGGTCGATCACCAGGATGAGCACACCTTTCGGGTTACCCTGGCCCGGTCGGGCCAAAGTTATATTATTCCTTCCGGTGTCAGCATTACCGATGCCCTGAGGGAATATGGCGTGGATATTGAAACTTCATGTGAACAGGGGGTGTGCGGCACCTGTTATACCAAAGTTCTTTCGGGCAAGATTGAGCACAAGGACTTTTATTTAAGTGAAGAAGAAAAACAAAGCGGTCATTGCATGATGCCCTGTGTATCTCGCAGTGCAGGCGATGATCTGGTACTGGATATCTAGGAGCGGGCATGTTGAATTTGTACGATTGCGAATTTTCGGAAAATTGTTATAAGGTCCGCCTGTTTCTGAGCATTCTGGGGCAGGAGCACCAGCTTACCCCGGTTGAGCTTGTGCCGGGGCGCGAGCATCAACAGGCCCGTTTTCGCGTCATCAATCCTTTGGCCAAAGTGCCGGTGCTGGACGATAACGGGTTTATCGTGCGTGATTCACAGGCCATTCTGGTTTATCTTGCCTGCAAATATGCTCCCAGGGGGAAATGGTATCCGCTTGAGGATGCGACCCGGATTGCCTGTGTCCAGATATGGCTGTCATTTGCCAATGACCTGAATGAAACGGTTTCGGCCGCACGCTGGGTACAAGTGTTTGGAAAGGGTGGAAATATGGCGCCGCAGTGCCGGAAAGCCCGGCAATTGCTGACGGTTATCGACGAACATCTGTGGTTTGCCGAAAAAAACGGTCATGCGTGGCTGTGCCCCGGTGAACATCCCACCATTGCCGATCTGGCCTGCTTTCCCCATATTATGCTCTCTGATGAGGCCGGTATCTCTTTGCTGGATTACCCGGCTTTGCGTCGCTGGACAGATCGGGTCAAGGGGATCAATGGCTTTACGGCCATGCCAGGCATTTTCAGTGCGGCAAACAGTTAAGGGTACATCCTTGGTCTGAAGTGGTGGCGGTATTTCTCTTAAGATGAGCGCTGCCTGTTCTTTCCTGAAGACACAAATACTTCACCAAGGGCAATAATAATGCAGCACAGGGCCATCAGGATCAGGGAGATAGCGGCAGCAGACGGCAGGTCGGTGCCACCTTCGGAGATTTTGCTGTAAAGCAATAAGGGCAGAATATTCATTTGGGTACCTACTAGCGCCAATGCCGTGCCGTAGGCGCCCATGGCCACGGCTGCGGTCAGGCAGTAGGCAGAGACCAGGCTTGGCAATATCTGGGGCAGCATGACTTCCAGAATGGTACGCAGATAACCGGCACCCAGTGAGCGTGCAACAGACAGCTGGACCATGTCAAAATTTTGTACCGCAGGCAGTAAGATCATGATTACCCGCGGTATCAGATAATAGGAGTAGGCGAGGCCCAAGCCTATTGGAGAATAGATCAGGGCGCCAACAACGGCAGGGTCAAAGCCGAACAGGGCGGCAATTTGTGTGACAAAACCCGCCCGGCCGAAAGCCAGAATAAAACCATAGGCAATAATCAGCCCTGAAAAGGTTAATGGCAAGGAAATGGCAAACAGGGAAGCGGTACGCATGCCGGGTTTCATGCGGTTCAGTGCCATGGCAACACAGAATCCGATAGCGACTGAAAATAAAGGGGCTACGGTTCCCAGTACGATGGTTCCCCACAAACCTTTCTGAAACAAAGGGTCAGACAGGACGCGTCCAAATGCGGATTTATCCGAGATCGCTTCGCCAAGGATCAGAATGACCGGCAGGATAAAACAGAGGCAAAACAACACCAGGCCGGGCAGGGTGAAAATGGCAAAGCGTTTGTGTGAAATGAGCATGATATCAGTCAACCGTAGAAAGCAGGGATGGCCATATGGCCATCTCCTGATGATACAGGGTGGGTATTATTGACCCAGGACAGCCTGTGCCCATTCTTTGTCAATGTTGGTTTTTTGGGCAGTAGCCTTGGCAATCTCGATCGGCTTGATCTGGGGTGCATTTTGCAGTTTGGCTGCAACGTCTTCAGGCAGTTCAATGCCAGGAACCGAAGGGCGTACAAAGCCTTCGGCAAAGGTTACCTGCCCTTGATTGGTCATAATATAGTTCAGCCACAGTTTGCCTGCATTGGGGTTAGGGCCGTTTTTGACCAGGCTGATGGCATAGGGAGCAGCGGCAGAGCCTTCCTTGGGAATGATGACATCAAGATCATCGCCCATGCCATCAACGAACTTGGCTTTCAGGCCATCATTTTCATAGCCGATCCAAATGGGGATTTCGCCTTTAAGGAATTGAGCGTAAGGGGTGGTGCCAACCGTGCGCAAGACGTTGCCGGTTTTTTGCAGTTGTCCCAGATACTCAATACCTGGCTTGATGTTGTCCATGTCACCGCCATGGGCAAAATTGCTGGCGAACACAATAACCTGCCCCTGGCCGGTTGAACGGGGGTCTTGATACACGATGCTGCCTTTGTATTCGGGCTTGAGCAGATCGGCCCAGGTTTGTGGCACGTTTTTAACCAGTTTTTTATTGACCAGGAAAGCGATGTTCAGAGTGTGCACGGTAAACCATTTGGCATCTTTGTCTTTAAGGGTTTCTGGCAATTTTTCATAATTGACGGGTTCAAATCCGGTCACTACGTCTTTGCTGACGGCATCCAGCGCTGAAGCCGCAAAATAATAGGCGGTGTCGGCTTGCGGGCGATTGCGTGATTTGTCCAGGGCAACAACGGTTGCGGCAGAGCCAAGGTCGTTGTAAACCAGTTCTACGCCTGGATAACGTTTTTTGAACGCATTGAATTGTGCGTTCCAGTTAGCCCAGGTGGGACCGGTATCAAAGGAAACGACCATGCCTTCTTTTTGGGCAGCTTCGTATAGGGCTTTTTCGCCTTCGTAAAGTTCAGGGCCGTCAAATGCCTGGGCAGCAGAGGCGGCGGTACAGAGTGCGGCAATCGAGATAAGTCGCAGCGGGTTGAATCGGATCATCGTATTCTCCAAGGGGTTAAGTGAAGATGAGTGGGGGGAATGTTTATTCTGCCGGTAATAGTTTGATGGCTTCGGCCGGAATCGTTACTTGTTCAAAAGGTTCGCGTGACAGGGTATCCATGCGTAATAGTGCTTCCTTGATTTTCAGGTCGATCCGGCGGGTTGAGCCCAGAAACCGGTCTGCATGAATATGGCCTTGCAGGATATTGGATACGGGCTGGCCGGGCTTGATGCCAGGTACTACCGATTCTGGCCGGATCATGACGGTAACCGGTGTGCCGGGCGAATAATTGCCCGTATCACAGCGTAAAATACCGGCTGGCGTTTCTACATGGTTTTCCTGGGCACCCGTTTTTCCATTCCATAAATTGGCCTGCCCAATAAAAGAGGCTACCCAGCGATTGGCCGGTTTGTCATAGAGTTCTTTGGGGGTGCCTAACTGGATAATTTTGCCGGCCTGCATAATAGCGATGCGGTCGGCAATGGAAAGTGCCTCTTCCTGGTCGTGGGTGACGTGCAGGGTGGCGATATTGGCGTTGCGCTGCACCCGCAGGATTTCATCGCGCATTTCAACACGTAGGGCCGCGTCAAGGGCAGACAATGGTTCATCCAGCAGGAGCGCCTTTGGAGAAAATACCAGTGCGCGTGCAAGTGCCACCCGCTGTTGTTGGCCTCCGGAAAGCGACAAGGGCATGCTGGTAGCCCATTTTTTCAGGCTGACACGATCCAGCGCTTCTAACGCCATGGCGCGCCGCTGTGTTTTGGCAAGCCCTCGGATTTTCAGCGGATAGGCAACATTATCCAGCGCAGACATGTGTGGAAATAGTCCATAGGACTGGAATACGATGCCAAGTTCCCGTTTTTCAGGCGGCATGCGGGTAATGTCTTTGCCATCAAGGATGACCGAACCGGAGGTTGGTACGGCAAAACCGGACAGCATCTTGAGCAGGGTTGATTTGCCAGAGCCGGATGGCCCAATGACGGCCAGAAACTCACCCTCGTTAATTTCCAGGTTAATATCGAATACGCCATTGGCGCTGTCAGGATATTGGTAATTGACGTTTTTAAAAAGAATCGGCATGAATTCAGCCTCGTTTTGTCAGGGTTGAGGTGGCAGTGCTTCCCAATGAAGCCAGAATGGCCAGAAAGAGCAGGACAACAGTGGCGGCACAGGCAAAACCGGTGGCACCATAAAAGGCCTGAAGCAATACAACGGGGTAAGTTCTGGACAGGAAGCCGGCAATCAGGTTGGAGATCTGGAATTCGCCAATGGACAGGGCGGCAACCATGAGCAGGGATGAAAATATGCTGGTGCCAATCAAGGGCAGCACAATGTCTTTCTGGCGTGTCCAGAAACCGGCGCTTAGTGTTGCCGCCACTTGTTCATAACTATCCAAACGCTGTTGCTGCATATCGGCCAGTACGGTATTGACTGTGTAAGGAATGGTCAGAATGGTATGGGCGGCAATCAGCAGCCAGATACTGCCCAGCCATGGCAGGGTATCTGAAGAAAAAACCAGAATAAACCCGAAGCCAAGCACCAGATCAGGGACGGCAATAGGTAAAAGTGCCATGATTTTGGCAGCCAGTTGTACCCCACGGCGGGCACTAGCGTAAATGGCGTATGCCAGGGGAACGCCAATCAGGATATTCAGTACACAGGTTGCCAGTACAACCTTGATGCTGGTCCAGAAAGCCCTTCGAAAACTCGGATCACTGGCGAGCTGTTCAAACCATTGCCAAGTGAAACCAACCGGCAGGATGGTGTTGCTCCAAGACTCACCAAAAGCACCAATGAGTAACAGTGCAATGGGCGTGAACAGGAAGACGAGATATAAGATCGTAATGAGTAGCACGACTTGCCGTCCATGGTTGTGTAATAAAGTTTACATTTTATAAGGTGAAAATGAATGTTTTATTACAAACATTCATTGATGTCAATGTATGTATGGTTTATTTGGGGTGATCGCAACGCAGCAGGTAAGCGGCGGTACGGCTGATAATGTCGTCAATATCGCTACAGGCAATGGCACCTGGCAAAACCGGAGCATTTCCCAGCGTCAGGATAAGTTTATCGAAATGAAGTCCGAAAGCCATTTCCGACATCGTGCCATATCCGCCACCAATGGCAATCAGGACCGGGCAGGCCTGGGCAATAATGACATTGCGTGATTTTCCAATCCCAGTGGCAATCGGAATGCTGATATATGGATTGGCTTGAGTCCATTCCGTTTCTGGAATCAGGCCGATGGGCATTCCCCCGGCTTCAAGATGACCTTTGGCAACCGCTTCCATGACACCGTTCTTGCCGCCGCACAGCAACTGCAACCCCGCTTCGGCCATGGCCTTGCCCAGCTGGCAGGCATATTGGTATTCTTCTTCAGTGGCTTCACGGGGACCAATAACGGCAATCGGTACTTTACGTAGACGTGGCTGCAACAGCTTCAGGGCTTCAATAGCATTTACTTCCCTTGCATCTTCGGCAAGGGTTTCGTTGATGGCATGCCATTTCCACTGCCAGGGATCGAATTGGAAATTGGGATAATGAAAAAGAATCTGCCGTTTTTCAGACCACAACAAAGTACGGTTCATATAGGATTCCAAAAAAATAGTGTTGGATGGACAACTACCCAGGGGCAGGAGTTTGGAGGTTTGTTAATTATAATGTAAACAAACTTACATTATAATTAAATTATTATGTAGGCTTCATGACGACCTGGCAGTCGTTGGTATCTTGATTTCAAATAAAGTATGACTTTTGAACTAAACAAACGGCAATTGAAAATCCTTGAAATGGTTACTGAACAGGGGTTTGTCACCATAGAGTCCCTGGCGACTTATTTTGGCATTTCCCAGCAAACCATCAGGCGTGACATCATTCTGATGGATCAACATCAGTTTTTGTGCCGCTTCCATGGCGGGGCGGGTATTGCACAAGATCAGAAACGCATCTCTTATTCCGACAAGCAACAGGTTGCCGTGGAAGCCAAAATGAAGATGGCGCTTAAGGCCATGACACTGGTGAAACCGTCAATGACTGTTTTTATTGATGTGGGTACATCGGCAGAAGCATTGGCCCGGGTTCTTAGAACCAGTGAAATTAGCCCTTTAAGAGTGGTCACGGCCAGTATTATTGTGGCCAATATACTGCTTGATATGCCGGGAGCAGAAATTCTGGTGCCGGGCGGCAGCTTGAAAACAACCGATGGCGCATTGGTGGGCGGGTTTGTAAATCAGGTGCTGCGTTCATTCCGTTATGATCTTGGTTTTATTGGTGGTTCAGGTTTTGATGTGAACGCAACCCTGATGGATTTTGATGTGGAAAAGGTGCTGGTCAAGCATGCTGCGATTGAAAACAGCAATAAAGTGGTGGTGCTGGCAGACTCGGGCAAATATCGTCGTAATGCCAGCATTAAAGTAGTGGGAGTGGAAAAAATGGGTTATCTGGTTTCTGATGCCCTGCCATTTGGTTCATTGCGAGAACAAATGCAAAAGGCATCGGTGGAAGTGTTGGTGGGCTAAACAATAAGCGGGCAAGAACAGGTTACTGCCTGTTTTGCCCCGTTTTCCGGATAAAGACAGAACAGACTACCCGGTTCAATTCAACACTTTATCCAGAGTCCCTGAGAATTTTTCGGCATTCTGAAAGCCCACAACGCGGATTTTTTCCAGTTCCCGGCCTTGCTGATTGAAAAAGATAATACCCGGTGGGCCAAACAGTTTGAAGCGTTTTAACAGTGCGCGATCGGCTTCGTTGTTCTTGGTGACATCCACCTGCAGAAGCAGCATCTGGTCCAGTTTGCGCTTCACGGAGGGGTCGGAAAAGGTGAATAGCTCCATTTCCTTGCAGGAGATGCACCAGTCGGCATAAAAATCCAGCATGACGGGTTTGCCGGCATTGGCCACTGTGTTTTCAAGCTCGGCCAGTGTTTTAATCCGGACAAACGGGGTTTCTTCCACGACTGCGATGCTGCCCCGTACGGCAGATGTCTGGCTGTTGGCAGCGCCAGCGCCTAAGCCCTTGAGCGGGCTGAGCACGCTTTGCCCTCCGGTAGCCAACCCCAGCATGAGCAGAACGGCCCATAAGGCAAACAGCAGGCCGGTTGCCTTGAACAGCAGTTTAAGAATGCTGTTATGGTTGGGTAAGGGACTGAAGGCACCCAGTAACAGGGCCAGACACATCGACAGGAAAGCCCAGGCCAGCATGTCGAACCAGCCTGGGGTGATGGGCATGATCATCCAGACAGCGGTGGCCAGCAACAGCAGGCCGCAGAAGTTCTTGATACTGTCCATCCAGGGCCCGGCCTTGGGTAACAAGGCGCCTGAAGAGGTGCCCAGGATCAACAGGGAGGTACCCTGGCCCCAGGCCAGTACGAACAGGGCCAGGCCACCGGTGCTCAAGTCTCCGGTTTGTGAAATGAACAGCAGCACGCCTGCCAGGGGGGCCGCCACACAAGGACCGCAGATCAGGGCTGAAATAATGCCCATGAAGAAGGCACTGCCCATGCGGCCACCCGGCATGCGGGAAACTTTTTCGTTAAGGGAAGACTGCAGACTGGCGGGCATTTGAATGGTAAAGGCACCAAACATGCCAATGGCCAGAATCACCAGGGCAATGGCAAACAGGCCCAGTACCCACGGGTTCTGGATCCAGGCGGCCAGCACGGCACCAATAGAGGCGGCCAGAATGCCCAGGATGGTATAAACAACCGATGTGCCCAGTACGTACATCAGGGTCAGGTTCAGACCCCTGAAACGTGAGACGGCGGCATTGCCGATGGACTTGCGATCACCCACCACAATAGACAGAAGGATGGGCAGCATGGGCAGTACGCAGGGCGTAAAGGATAGCAGAACCCCCAGTGCAAAGCTGAGCAGGATGATTTTCAGCAGGCTGGCATCGTTCAGCCAGGCGGCAATATCGGTATCGCCGGCATCAAACAGGGAAATATTGTTGTCGGCCGTGTTGGTGCTGGTGGATACCAGGGGCGGGCCGCCCAGTATGGCACCTTTGCCGGCGGTAATCTCATAGCCGGTTGCGGTGGGGCTTAAGCCAACTTCATAGCTCATGGGCGGATAGCACAGGCCGGCATCGGCACAACCCTGGCCAATCAGTTCAAGGGTGAAAGGGTGGTCACTTTTGTTCAGGGGTAGCAGGATTTCAACATGGTTGTAATAGACCTCCATTTCCTTGTCGAAAGTGGGGTCGTATTTGACCTGTCCGGAAGACGGGTAAACGGGGGTGCCCAATAGCTGGCCCGTCTGTGTGGCGCTGTCATCATCATCTTGAACATGATATTCAAAGCGCTCGCGATACATATAGTATTTGGGCGCAATGTCAAAACGGATTTTCAGCTGGTTGTCGGTTTGCATTTGGGCTGAAAACACAAATGCCTTTTCGGGATCAAGAAAGTCTTCTTCCGCCTGCAGAGGAGACAGGGCAGTGAAAAAAAACAGGGTGAAAACAGAAAATAACCAGAGAAATTTTTTATACAGCGGAACAATCATGGGGGCTTGACTCAAATTTTTGTTTGTTGCTGGACCCAGTATAAGTAGGGGGTGTGTCCATCCAAAATGGGCACCACAATGATTTCGGGGACTTCATAGGGATGCAGTTCGGCAATTTTCTGAATGCATGCTTGCTGGCGTTCCCGGGTGGTTTTTATGGTCAAGGTGATTTCTTCGGTGCCTTCGACCACATTTTCCCACAAGTAGATGGACAGGCCTGGAGCACTTAGGTTCACACAGGCAGCCAGTTTCTCTTCAACCAGGATATGGGCAATGCGTTTGCCCAAAAGCGGGTCGGGAACCGTGGTGTAAATAACAATGCAGTTGCCGGTATCTGTTTTCATGAAAATGGCCTTTGAGATAAACACAAAGGCCATTTTAACGTATGAATGCGATAACTTGCCTGACCCGGATTAAGGAAACAGGCATTGGCACGGCATTACTGCTCAAGCAGGAGGCGGTTTTTTTCAGAAATGCCGATACCGGCCCAGTTATTGCCCAGCTCACTGACCAGCAGGCAGTCGTTAACGCTAAGCGCAGGCAAGAGCAGGTCGCGCACCTGGTTGACATCCAGATCGGTGGAGACAATATAACTGCTGTCAAAACAATGCCAGCGGTTGGGGAAGTGTTCGTCAATAATTTCCTTGAGGCGTGTAAAGCGCGAACCCAGCAGGCGCAGGTCGCAAGCGATGAGGATTTTCATGGTATTGCCTTTTGCTGATGGTTGATGTGTTTGCTTATCTTAATGACAATTGGCAAGAATAGCCATGGGTAAGGCAAGATATCTTGATATTTGTCTGGCCGATCATGGAGCGGCCAGACGGTCTGGATAACTTATTTGAAGCGGTGGCGGGATAAGCGCCCGGTGCTTATTTCTGCTGTTGCAGGATTTTGGCCGCCTCAATGGCGAAGTAAGTCAGGATGCCATCGGCACCGGCCCGCTTGAAGCAAAGCAGTGATTCCATCATGACTTTGTCGTGATCCAGCCAGCCGTTAATGGCTGCCGCCTTGATCATGGCGTATTCACCGCTGACCTGGTAGGCATAGGTGGGCATGCGGAACATTTCCTTGACGTCACGAACAATGTCCAGATAAGGCATGCCAGGCTTGACCATGACCAGGTCGGCACCTTCGCGGATGTCGGCAGCCACTTCACGCAGGGCTTCATTGCGGTTGGCCGGATCCACCTGGTAAGTCATTTTGTCGGATTTACCCAGGTTGCTGGCAGAACCCACGGCATCGCGGAACGGGCCATAGAAAGCACTGGCGTACTTGGCTGAATAGGCCATGATACGGGTGTAAATGAAATTGTGGGCTTCCAGTGCCTGGCGAATGGCGCCAATGCGTCCGTCCATCATGTCACTGGGAGCGACATAATCGGCACCGGCCTCGGCCTGCACCAGGGCTTGTCTGACCAGTATCTCAACCGTGGGTTCATTCAGGACATAACCGCTGTCGTCAATCAGTCCATCCTGGCCGTGGCTGGTGTAAGGGTCAAGGGCCACATCACATAAAATGCCCAGCTCGGGGAATTCTTTTTTCAGGGAGGCCACCACACGCGGGATCAAACCTTCGGGATTGGTGGCTTCGATGCCGTCGGGGGTTTTCAGGGAGGGTTCAATGGATGGGAACAGGGCCAATACCGGAATACCCAGCCTGACGCACTCTTCGGCCACGGGCAAGATGGAGTCGGGCGAGTAACGCACGATGCCAGGCATGGACAGTACGGGTTCGTGCAGATTGTTGCCTTCTTTCACAAAGACGGGGTAAATCAAGTCATTGGCCGAGAGGATGTTTTCCCGCACCAGGCGGCGTGAAAAGTCATCGCGGCGGTTGCGACGGGGGCGTGAAGCGGGAAAATCGGCAGTAATAATTGAGCTCATGGTACAACCTTTGGTGAAATCCAGTTGATGATTTTGAGATCGGCCTCTTCAAGTCCGATACGGTGGGTGGCTGAAAAAGGGATGGCATTCAGGGCACCGATATCGGCCAGGTCTTTGCGCACGGCAGCAACGGCTTTCAGGCGCTGGCCATAGGGTAGTTTGTCGGCCTTGGTCAATAATACAAGAACGGGTTTGCCGGTGGGGGCGATCCAATTGGCCAGGCGGCGGTCCAGGTCGGTGACACCGCGGCGGATATCAACCAGCAGCACGATGCCGGCCAGGGAGGTACGTTCACGCAGGTAGGCACCCAGCACATCAGCCCATTCTTCACGGGCATCACGCGCAACCGAGGCATAGCCATAGCCCGGAAGATCGACCAGAAAGCCCAATGGGTGTTCGGGGTCGAGGGGATCCGGAAGACCAAACATGTTGATCAGGCGGGTGCGTCCGGGTGTTTTACTGGAAAATGCCAGCCTTTTCTGGTTGGCCAGCACGTTGATGGCCGAGGATTTGCCTGCATTGGAGCGGCCCACAAAACATACTTCGGGAACCGACGGAGGAGGCAGCTGATGCAGCTTTGCAGCTGAGGTAAAGAAGGATGCCCGATGTAAAATTGACACAAGTTCACTCGAATAAATAAAAAATAAGTCTCTATTGTATAATCCTTATCCATAAAAATCGCCTAAATTTGGTGATTGAGGTTTATACTCCTACGTTTATAAGCATTATCTTTTACAATAGACGCTAATTTAGACAAATGCGTACTGATCCGCTGTGATCATAGAGGGTATTCATGAAGCAAGTTTTATCAAAAATTTTAGTGACAAGTGGCGTTGCCATGGGACTGGCCATGAGCGCTTCCAGCTTTGCCGCCAAGCCTGATGCCAAGGCCGGTGAGGAACTGTATGCCAATGGCGACATGTCACGTGGTATTCTGGCCTGTGTGGCCTGCCATGGCGTTGCTGCCAACAGCATGGTTCCCATGTATCCAAGTCTGGCCGGAATGCCCTATGAGTACATCATCAACCAGCTCAAGAATTTCCAGACCCCCGAAGGTGCCAAAACCAGTAATCGGGTTGATGCACAGGGTAACCCCACCATGATGGCACCTATTGTTGCCCAAATGACGCCCCAAGACATGCAGAACCTGGCTATGTACATTAGCAAGCAAACACTTGCCCAGCCAGCAACCGCCAAACTGGGTGCCGATCATGAAGTGGTGCAGCGTGGTCGGGAAATCTGGCGTGCCGGTATCCCCGAGCGTAATGTTCCTGCCTGTGCTTCCTGTCATGGCGCAACCGGCAAGGGTATGCCTTCCGCGTTCCCCGCTTTGTCCGGTCAGCACCCCGAGTACCTCGAGGCCCAGCTGCTTGCCTTTGCAGACGGTTATCGTAAAAATGGTGGCACTGAAAACATGATGGGCGTCATTGCCAATCGCATGAACCGTGCAGACATGAAAGCGGTTGCCGATTACGCAGCCGGTATTCGCTAATTTTGTTCAAGTGTTTACTCCCGACACATACGGGGGAACTTTTACAGATAGTGTTATCTAAGATAGGGAGTCCATACGTTGGCACTCCCTATTTTCTTATGAATTAATAATTGACGATGGCAAAAAATACCACCCGCAGAAGATGGACTGCTGATTTTTTTGAACTGATGGGCTCCATGCGCTTTGCGGTGAGCCTGCTCTCATTTATCTGTGTCGCCAGTATTATCGGTACGGTGTTGCCACAAAACCAGACCGAGCTTCAATATACTGATCAGTTCGGCACCTTCTGGTACACTGTTTTCAGTAAATTTGGGGTGTCGCAAATCTATAATACCTGGTGGTTTCTGGTCATTATGGGTTTTCTGGTGATATCCACCACGGTTTGCCTGCTTCGCAATACGCCTAAAATGATCAAGGACATGCGCTCCTTTCGTGAGTATATCCGTGAGGGCAGTTTGCGGGCGTTTCCCCATAAATTGAATGTGGAAGTCGGTTTCGATCAGGAAACCACTGTACGCATGTCCAAGTCGTGGTTGAAAAAAGAAGGTTACCGCTTCCGTGAAAAAGTGTCTGAAAATGGTGTGTTGCTGGCTGCCAAAAAGGGTAGTGCCAACCGTCTGGGATATGTTTTTGCTCACGTTGCCATTGTCGTGATCTGTATTGGTGGTTTGCTTGATAGTGAGCTGCCCAATCGCCTGCAAATCTGGTTTGGCAGCAAAGCACCTATTCCCGCTACCGCGAAGTATATTTCCGATGTCGCGGAGGAAACCCGTTTTTCTTCCTCCAACCCCAGTTTCCGTGGCAATGTCTCCATTTCAGAGGGTGGCAATTCCAGCTACGCCTTGCTGGGACTGGGCGGTGAGCAATTCCTGCAGGTGTTGCCGTTCGATATCAAGCTGAACAAGTTCATTATCGAGTATTACGAAACCAATGGGATGCCCAAGCGCTTTGCCAGTGACGTGACCATTACCGACCTGGCAAGCAAGGAAGTTGAAAACCGTATTATCGAGGTGAACCATCCTTTTTCCAAGGACGGTATTACCCTTTATCAGTCCAGTTTCCATGACGGTGGTTCCAAGTTGCTGCTAACAGGCTACCCACTGGACGGGCAGACAACTGAAACCTTTGAGTTGAATATGGAGGTGGCCGGCACCTCTAAACTGACCACCACGATTAATGGGGAAAACAAAGAGTATCGGGT
>WARP01000692.1_pt1 | contig 17523 bp, 14 predicted proteins | sample 4769151 | NCBI WGS metagenome assembly WARP01 (sample SAMN08893023, study PRJNA449175) | gut metagenome | isolation source: rumen sample fed with dry roughage | host: cow | place: India: Nagpur | collected 2016 | reverse complement strand
CGTTGCTCAAGTTGCGGCAACATAAATTCCATATTCTTGCCAATCGACCATTGCGGTTCAGAGGCTTCAAATCCTTGTGCTGTTTCCCATTGTGCCACTGTTTTTTTGGTCTGCTCAAAAGCACTTTCTATAGACATCTGCTCGCGCATGGCCTGATCAAAGAAAGCTCGTCCAAAATAAGTATAATCCGCTTCACTCGAACAGCCAAACGATGCCCGATCAGCCGCAGATGCGGTAATAATCAAGGTATTATCATCCTGCAAAGCGGGAACAAAACTCCCCGAATAACAAGCTGAAATTACGATTACTCGCCAACGGATGCCGGATTTATCCAGAGTATCTTTAAGCCATTTAGGATCGACATCATTTAAATCAATCGGGTCATTTTCCATTTCAAACTGATTCGGCAAACCATGTGAAGTCATGTATAAAAATAACACATCACTTTCTTTATTCATTTGCTGCCCGATACGGCGTAAAGCCATTTCCATACTGGTGCGTGAGGCAATCGGCATTTGAGTTCGTGTTTCAGGATTATTAATCAGGGCCAGTGAACGGCCAAAAGTCCCAAAACGGGTATCAAACTGCTCTTTAATCCGTTCAACTTCCGACTTAAAAACATCCTGATAACCTGCCCCGGCAACGCCTAAAAAGTACCAGTGCGACTGGGCAAACTCCCCATACTGGATCGATTCCAGCGACTTGTTCAAGATCCGGTTTTGGGCATAAAAAGCATCTTCGGCAAATGTCGGCGGGCTTTCTTCAACTTTCCAGATCGGTTGGCTTTTCACCGACATTTGCCACACCACAAGGGTGAACAGTGTCGCAGCGACAATCAGTGCCCGCTCCCACCATGGCCATTTCAGCTCACGGGAAAAGACCCATACCACCGCCAGGCTCTGCCAGACGAACAGCACCATAAAGATAGTCGGCAAATAGTCATACAATATATAAGGCAATACATCAATAAGGCCCAGATACTGGATCAGACTTTGCAATAAGGCTATATGGGTATCCAGTACCAGCCACAACAAGGCAGGTACCAGCATCAAACGTGGATTATTGATCCGCTGGGAAAGAAAAATACCGACGATGAGTGCAATAAAAGGCCATAAAGCATAACTGATCAGGCCTTGCGGGTTAAACTCCCCCATCTCCTCAGCACTGAGCCAACTGAATAAGCTGTTGGCACTGCCGCCTAAAATTCCCCAAAAAATCAGTTGTAGAATCGAGGGACGTACAATTTGCAAAGATCGGCGTGAACCCAGAAAAAGCCACATCCCGGCAGTTTGGTTGCTCTTAAAATCATGCCAAAAATTGATGGAGGGTTTAAAGTCGATCATAAGATTTTCTGGGGGGGCTTTAGCTCGCGAGTTTACACTCTAAGTTTATGCTTGATGGAATTTTTATCAATGCTGCTTTGGGACTATATAACAAATTAATGTACATTATTGAAACAATTACCAAACTACTCGGGAAAATGATGCTGAAAATAGGCATCAAAACGACAGGCATCTCCCTGCCATTGATGATCCGGTTCCAGGTTAGCCAAATAGACAGCCAAACGCGGCCGCTTCACCACCACACGTTTTGCCACTTTTTTTGCCAAAGTTAACAGATTATCGCCAAGATCCATTTCCCCATGTTCAGGCAATAACAGATGTAATAATTGCATCTGTTTTTTCACTTGTGCCTGTTTTTTAATGGCTTGTTGATTCTGGTCACGCTGCGGAAACATCGGATCAAGATAAACCACATCTACCACTCGCTTCTGTTCAGCCTGCTGCACTAAATAGTCGGCAGAATCAGAGAAAACCAGATGAATTCGTGACACTACTGAACTGAGAAAAGCATCATTTTGCGCATGGTTTTTGCTGTCTTCCAGTAAGGTAAACAAGACCGGATGCCGTTCAACCAGGGTGACTTCAGCACCCAAATGGGCCATTAACAAACTGTCATGCCCTAAACCGGCAGTCGCATCAATTAATGTAGGCTTTTCACCCAGATTACAGGCACGTGCAATCATTTCAGATTTTAACGATGAACGTTTTAAACGCGGCACTTCAGCTTGCCAGTCGGGCTGCATCTTCATGCCATTGGCACACAACCACAGTCCCGATTCATCTACACATAAAGCCAGTTCCGGATTTAAACGTAAAAATCGGGCATTCAGCTTTTCAATGATCTCAACATTTACACTGACACCACGTGAAGAAAGCACAGCAGAATACTGCTGTGCTTGTGCTTGAAACTGAGCTTCTGTAAACAAATGCATTACCAAGAAACCCAGCCTGTCCACCAAGTTGCCAAAATAAACAGACCAAAACCTATGCGGTAGTATGCAAATGCAGTGAAATCATGTTTCGATACATAGCGAATTAATGCACGAATCACGATAAGTGCAGAAATAAATGCCACAATAATACCCACTGCTAGAACAGCCATATCATTGCTATGCAAATCAGCCCTCATTTTATACATATCGAGTAAACCAGCACCCATTAATACAGGAATACCCAGAAAGAAGGAAAATTCTGCTGCTGCTTTACGTGATACACCTAAAAATAAAGACCCGATAATGGTTGAACCTGAACGTGAAGTCCCTGGAAATAAGGCTAAACATTGAATCAGACCAATTAAAGTTGCTTGTTTATAGGTCAAGTCATCCACTTCTTGAGTTTCAATGCTATGCGGACGGCGTTCAGCCCATAAAATAATAAAACCACCCACAATTAAGGCAATCGCGACAGTAATTGCATTAAACAGGTACGCCTTGATGATATCACCAAACGTTAAGCCGATAATGATGATTGGAATTGAAGCAATAATTAAGTTAATACTTAAACGGCGGCCCTGTTCTTGACCTTTTAAGCCCCCGATTAAAGCGCCCCAAAGTTTGCCCCAGTACTCGTAAATCACCGCTGCAATTGCACCAATCTGCACTGCAACCGCAAACATATCTCTTTTTTCAATGGTCCAGAAATCTAAAAGCTGACCTGCTAAGATTAAATGCCCGGTACTTGAAATCGGTAGAAATTCAGTAATCCCCTCTACCAAGCCCATGATGGCCGCTTTAAATAATAATAAAAGATCCATATCTAACCTTAAGTTGCTTTAATTTGTTCTGGAATTTTTTTCCACGCATTATCACGTAAATACACTGGTAGTGCTTCTTCAGCTGCAACCCAATGCTGCTGTAATGCAGCAATACGTGCAATTTGTGCAATATCTTGTGCTGTGGCAACAAGCTCTTTAAATTCTATAGCTTCAGGCTGAATTAAAGCTGAACCTGAACCGACAAGTTCAAATCTGACGGCCTGACTGGCAGCACTATAATTCAACAGTTGCTCTGTATCCACAGCCTGCATAATACCCTGCTGATCCAGCTGAAAACTCGCAATATAGACTTCATTCATACGCGCATCCAGTACTGCAGTCACTGCGGTTAAACCTGCTACACGGTATGCTGCCTGTGCCAGAGCTTGCAAGGTTGAAACAGGAACAACAGGTAGATCATTGGCCCATGCCAAGGCCTGAGTCACGGCAGCATTAATACGTACCCCACTAAAAGAACCGGGACCACGGCTAAATGCAATTGCAGTTAAGTCAGCAGCAGACAATCCAAGCTGGGTAAAAGCCTGTTCGATCATTGGGAGAATCGTTTGCGTTTGTGCTTTTGCTCGCGCATCTAATTGAAAAAATAATTCTTGAGTGTCATCTACAATAGAAACGGAACACTGCTCATTGGCAGTTTCCAATGCCAGCAACTTCATGCACAACCTTAATTTATTTAAATATAAAAAACGTCGGATATCATACTCCACTCATGCGTGCGAGGCGAGATTTTCCATCCACAGGATACAAAAAAGCCAAGCATTTGCTTGGCTGAATATCTCGTTTCAAATTACAGTTCAACCGACTCTAAATGCTGAAAATTTTTGAAATGCTCGGCATAGTGCATGGCACTCATTTTTAATTTGGCTTCAGCCGCCTCATCCAGCGTTTTGACGATTTTACCTGGCGAACCCATGACCACAGAATTGTCCGGAATCACCTTACCTTCTGGAATTAAGGCATTAGCACCAATAATACAATTTCTACCAATCACGGCATGATTTAAAATCACGCTGTTAATGCCGATCAGCGTGTTATCTCCTACGGTGCAGCCATGCAACATGGCCTGATGGCCAATCGTGACATAGCTTCCAATATGCATTTCAATACCTGCATCGGTATGTAAAACGGCATTTTCCTGCACATTGGTAAAATCCCCTAACGTGATTTTACTGTTATCGCCCCGAATCACGGCGCCAAACCAGACACTGACCTGCTTGCCCATTTCTACCTGGCCGATAACGGTCGCATTATCTGCCACCCAGCCATCCCAAGGTTGATGCGTTGCTTGAGGTGTATATCCTTTAAATTTATAAATCATGAGGTGAAATTCCTTATTTACCGTATTTAATCTTATTGCTATGAAAAGTGGGCGAATTTAATAAAAATGGCCATTCCTTTTGATAATCCAAACCATACTGAAACAGTGAAACCAACATTCGTGCCGTCAATCCCCAAACCACCTCATTTTCCACACGCATGCTGGGAAAATACAAAGACTGATGAGCATAACGCACCTCATAGGGAATGGGCGGTGCATTCATTAAGCTACTCAGTGATGCAAAAAAGATTCGATCAATTTCAGCTGGTTGAGGAATAAGTTCCACTTCAGGCGGAATCAGCCCGACCACAGGTTTGACCAGCATCCCGTTGCGGGCTTTTTGCATGGGCAAATCGCCAATCAGTTGCACATCAAATGGATTCAGTGCGGTCTCTTCATAGGCTTCGCGCAAAGCCACCACAATATTACTGGTATCTTGCGGATCTCTTTTCCCCCCCGGAAAAGAAACTTCCCCGGCATGATTGGATAAATATAAAGAACGGCGCGTGAGCAAAACTTTGGGATCAGACTCATCAGTAATGGCAATCAGTACAGCTGCATGAGCAGGCTTGATACGTGTAGAAAAGCGTAACCTGTGCTGTAATAATTGTATTAATGAGTAGTCATCCATGCGCTACTGCTCCTGCCTCATGCTTTATTTCATCATAGCTGAATTTTTATTCCAAAGGATAGAAATGATGCCAAAGTTGCATTTTTCAGTTATGCTGATCAACACCTTTATCATTGACGATGAATATGAATTTCTGTGTAATTTGCGGACATAAAACAACGGAAAAAATTCCACTCGGCGACCATCAATTACGCCGTGTTTGTACAAATTGTGGCAATATTCATTACGTCAATCCCAAAGTCATTTGCGGGGCACTGGTGCTGTGGGAAAATAAGGTTTTGCTGTGCCGCCGTGCCATTGAACCGCGTTATGGGCTATGGACCCTGCCCGCAGGTTATATGGAACTGTTTGAAACCATGGAACAGGGCGCTGCCAGAGAAACCCGCGAAGAGGCTGAAGCTGAAGTCGAAATCGAACAGCTGTACTGTATGTACAATATTCCCCGAATTGGACAAATTTACGTTCTGTTCAAGGCCAATCTCGTCAAAGGCATATTCGGTGCTGGTGAAGAAACCATTGAGTCGCGTTTATTTGATGAACATGAAATTCCTTGGTCTGAACTGGCTTTTCCCAGCGTAGAACGGACCTTAAGACATTATTTTGAGGATCGTAAAACTGCTTCATTCAGCATGCATTTAGAAACTTTAGGTACCCGCTTAGATCATACTGGTTAAAGATGCGATACATTTGCAATTTAATAAAAAGCCCATCATATGATGGGCTTTATTTTTTGCTTACTTCTTTTTGACTGTATAACACGGAGCCAAAGCAAAAGTTAAACTGCCTCCACTTAACTTCGCAAGATCTGCATCTTGAGAAGTGTGCGATGTATTATTGGTATTATAAACTTTCTGGAAACTTGATAATGAGTTTGCCCATTTTACCGTACCAACAGCAGAGTCTTTAAATGTAATATCAGCCGCACCCGAAGTAAGATTTAATAAGTTAGCTACATTAAGTAAAGCACCACCCACCAGAATACTATCACCAGACGTTGAAGTCTTAATATTGGTATTCATTCCCACTAAAGCACCGTCAATTTTTTTCAAGTTTGCATTTGCCAATACCATACGCAAGGAAATATTCTTATCATTGGTGAAAGCACGAGAAACTGTACCAATCCGGTATTGTTGAACTCCATACTGGTCTATATAAGTGGATGAATTAAAGCCTGTGGTATCACAAGCGCTTTTTCCTGAAGCCAACTCCTGATCCAAAGCAGTACTCATATCATCTTCAGTATAACCAGGTTTCATATTGGTTCGAATGTTGCCTTTTTCATCAATCACTATTCCCAATACAACGTCTTTCACGCTGGTATCGGTAAATTTAAAGGTCAAATTTGCGTACATCGGGAATATATAAGCTTCGCCAGATTTCACATTATTAATGGATTTAAAAACCCTTTTATCTAGATAAGTGATAGGAAAGGTTTTATATAAATCGAGTGTACCATTAAAATTTTCGCTGCCAATGGTCTGCCTCCATAGACCAAAATCCAGCTTATCAGCTGCAGTGACTTCTGTTTTCCTAGTAAGCAACTTATAGAATGCTTCTTTGCCAGCAATCATATAATCATTATATAAAGTGCCCTGATAAATACTTAAAGGTGTAGTGACTTGATCGACCTGAAAATCAAAATTTTGATCAATTTTCTTGGTTACCGGATTAATCCAATGCTCTTGTGCATTTGCAGTCATTCGAATCGGTCGGGTGGTGGTCAGCAATTTGGTATTTAATCCACCTATCGTCGAAGTATCGCTAATGCCTGGACCACGCCATTGTATGCCACTACCAAAAGTATAACCGTCACGATCGGTAATCAACATGAAATGTCCTAACAGATGCTGCGTTGAGCTGTCCTGAGGATTACACGTATCTTTATTACAACCAACTAAACCATCTGAACCACTTAAACTACTAATCACTCCAGAGGTTGAAAATAATGAAAATTCCGGTTGATATACCCCGGCATTCGCAATATTCATCAACATACTGACCGTAGAAAATGCCTGCTCATTGGTTATATTTGAAATATTAATCCAAGGTTGGATCAATAATTCAAAATCGGAATCTGTGGTATTTGCAAAGGTTTCTTGAGGAATTGACTGACTGATTCTCTCCAAATCTACACGCATTTGATCCGTAATATATAAGGCTTGAATATCGGCTGGATCAGCAATCCCCCCATTTTGTAGCGCAAGTGCCTGTAATATTTTTGCCAACCGCATAGCGACCTTCACTGTGCTATCACTGGTATCCAGAGACTTAGCTGGTGTACCGGCAATTCCGGAGGCAATGTCCAAAATAGTCAAACGAGGCAATTGTGAGGTACTTACCTTGGCAATCTTATTTAGGTCTAGCGTTCCCAAATTAATTTGCTTATCTTTTTCCCCCTTCAGGAAGAAAGTAATTTTGTCACCGACTTTACATGCCCCGGTTGCTGCCCCATCTTTCAAATCTAAAGTGGTTACAAAGCTATTTTTAGTATCACTACTACAAGTAAAATTTAATCCATTTAATGGATAATCCAAGGCAAATCCAAGACATCCACTAGCACCTATCGTACACGTTCCATTCGTTGTACTACCTTCATAAACTTCAGGAATAACATTGGCACTTTCACCACCACACCCCGTTAAAGCTGCCATCAATGTGGTGAGGGCAAAAGGGAGTAAATATTTATTTTTCATCCGAGTTCTCTTCTTATATCCTTAGCGAATTGCTATTAATTTTAATTGACCCTGATTGGTGAGTGCTTTGTTTTCTAGATCTATCGCACTGGCTAAAGGAGTCAACAACATATATCGGCTTTGAGAAGGAATATGAATGATTCCTTCAATTTTTTCATGGCTAGTAAATGACTCGGCAGTTTCATGATTTTTAAAGCCTCCTGCTCCCTCAAGTACACAGCCATTGGTATCTAGAAAAACCACAAATGGCCAATAAAAGGTCGGATTCTGTTGTCGCGAAGCATAAGAGTTAATCTGCACATTCTGAATTGCATTGGAAATCTTCACAATTTCAAAATCAAAATGCTCTTTTAATGGTGCACGTGGCCAGACATTGACTTCCTTATCCAGACTGACTGTTTTCGCATTTTTAATTTTTTTGTCCTGAATACATTGTTGACCTAAACTATTCACGGCATCAGCCTGAGAAACCCGGTAATAAGTCGATGACAAGGTAATAGGACCACTATCCTGTTTTTGATTCTTTTTAAAAAATGATTGCAGTAGGGATTTACTCACCCCTTTTTCACGCTCGACCATTTGTAAGCGTGTCGCTCCATGTTTGGTATCAATGATGCCTTCAGGCATAGCATAAAAACGTTTTTTCCCTTCCAGATTAAATTCCTTGTCTTCCAGGTATTCATTTTTTATATATTGCGTACCATCAACCGTGACATAGTTTTCTGCATCTTTAGCTTCTTTCAGTTCTTTAGGCGTACTGGTAGCGAGAGGTACGATTTCTTCCACCTTTTTAGGCAGGGGTTGAGGCTGCGCTAAAACTTTTTGCTTTTTCTCAGTTTCAGGTTCTACATAGGTCGCTTGCGTTATTTTAGCGGTATTCACTTGGGTAGAAGCTTTTTTTGTAGGGCTTTGGACTGCTACTTTATTTTTCACCGGTAATTGCGATAATGGTGTAGTTTGAGTTGCAATAACCTTGATGTCTGGCTGATTATTGGCGGAATGAGTGACCGAGTGAGTTTCTTGAACTCTCACCTCTACTGAGGAAGATTTACTTCCTTCAGTTTCTTTATTTTTGGGCGCAGATTTTTGTTGCACGACCATAGGCCTACCATCTGGCCCAATAATGGTGTAAAATTCTCCCGCATGAGAAAAAGATACCTGCACCACACATAGCGTAAGTATCGATTTCACCCATAAATTCCCTTTCATTATTTTCAATTTCTCTACCATCGTGTTCTATAGTTCAAGCCTAAAATTGTGACTTTGGTATTCGTTTTAACATTTAAACCTGCATATGGATTTAGTAGAATATTATTCACACCCGTTTGGTTTGCTAAACTACTGGTATTTGCTGGAATGTTATCTTTACTGCGTAAGAAACCAATCGATAAATCCAGATCGGTATCTGCATCGAAACGATAACCTACCCCCAAGCCGAACAATTGTGCATTGTTAATCGGAACCATTGTATTTCGCTTATTATCAGGAATTGCACTAGTACGCGGTTCATATCCGGCACGTAATTTCAGACGATCTGTTGCAGAATATTCCAGACCTATCCCATAATTCCAAGGTGAAGTAAATTGCAGTGGAAGTGCCAGAGAAGAATCACCAATATTTTCAGAAAGTAATTTGGCAATTTTTAATGCTGAAATTTGTCGGTCAAATTCAAATTTAAACTTGTCCCACGCTTTATAGTCTGTCCAGCCCACATCAAAATTGACTTGTAAATCAGGTAAAAGCTTATATTTTATTCCTGCTTGAAAATGGGCTGGATATTCAAAATCCATTGAAACCAGACCTGACTCACTTGCAGGAATATTATTAGGAAACCCCAAAATTGCCGCAAGAATTTGACCTGTAGGAGATGACATTAAACCATTGATCAACTCACGTGGTGCCTTTGCGTTATCAATGTGATATTTACCTTTCAAACGCATTTTTGCCGCACTTTGATATACCATACCAAAGCTAAAATCCTCAGTCGGTTCCCACAATACGCCCAGGTTATAACTTGGGCTAAGTGATTGTTCCAGAGCAAGCTGCATTTGCCCGAACCTGCCAAATGGGTTCATACCTTCTTGGGCATTACATATACCTAACAACAGAATGTCAGTAATAATGTCCGAGTTTTCTTTAAAAGGTGTACAAACGACCTCATCAATCATTCGTAACATACCAATTAATTCATTGGGAAAACGCAAATCCGTTTTTAAACCAATGGCTTGGTATGACATACCTATAGAAGCACCCACGGATAACTCATCATTCACTTGATAGGCAATAGATGGAGATAAATAGGTAATCCTTTCTAGAGCAACCTGTTGCCCCATGTAATTCGCAGGATTGCCATTTTCCGCACCAAAACCGGCAACCAAAGGTGCATACATTGCAGTTGCAAAAGTTGTTTTTGAACCTGGTGGATTGTAAGCAATACCTGCTGTAGGTGCAGCCATGGGTAGACCTTCACCAAGATCCACCATTTTTTTTAATACTGGGACGTATAGACTGACGTATTCAACATCCCCATTCACTGTGCCTTTAAAGTCTGTACATAAATCGGAAGAAATCTCTGGCCCGTCATTACACACCATCGGGTCATCTGAATAGCCAAATACGTTATAACCAGCAGGAACAGAAAATTCCCGTTGGATATCAAAATTAGCAAGAATCCCCTGCACATCGGTTTGCAGACCTTCAATTTTGGTCAAAGCTGCAGGGTTAAAATGAATTGCACTAATACCAGGAGGATCTGCAGTAACCGCATTTCCCATACTCAATGATCTGACATCAACAGATAAGTTAGTACCTAATTGAGCGAAAGTTGCACTTGAACAGCCCGAGACGATAATTGCTGCAGCTAACGGGCGAAGTCGAATCTTATACATACGACTACCCTCTTAGCGTAGTTTCTTACCGAAACCTAAAATATCCAGTGGGAATGACAAACCTAAAGATACATCTGGCGCATCTTCTGTCAGGCCTATACCCACAGTCCCATTGACAATAGTTTCAGGTGAAACACGAACACCCAATGAAATTGCTAAAGTGGAGCTGGTCTGGTCAGCTGGTGAATAACTCTCACCCGAAGTATAAGTAAATTCTGAACCGGTATTAAAACTTTGCTGATATGACATCGTCATAGACACATCATAGTTAAATGAATAGGCAAAACCTAAAGCAAAACCTCCACTGATCCCAGGTTGAAACTCATCCAGTACTCGTAAACCACGACGTTGATTTAAACCCGTTTCTTTAAAGCCATAATTGGCAGATACGGAAGCAAACAATACCACTGGATCGATATATTTACGCGTACTTGCACCAATCCCTGCAGAGTAATAACCTTTACCGGTTGCTAGATCATTAGTCGCATTAATTTCATAAGGACTATCACCAGTTTTAGTAGAAATATTACCGAATAAGATCAGGGGTAGTCTGCCAGCTTTTAGAGGGAAAGGCTCCCAACGCGTACCAAAAGAAATATCACCTAGACCTGCTGTAGAAGTATCTTTTAATAAATCTGTTTTAGCGACTAAAGGTACTGAAGCCGTAAAGGTTAAATTATCTAGAATGCCATACTGCGCAGTAAATGTATTGGTAACAGAATGGGTCGCATTTTCTTGAACACGGAGTTGATACAGTTGTCCACTCGCCATTTCAGCATCAATCTGTGTATCACGATAATAGGTATAATCAATATCGTAATAAGATGAAATCTCACCTTTTTTAATTAAAGAATATTGTCTTTCATTTGAGGTAAAGACTTCTTGTAAGTTAGCTTCTTTACTTGCATCCCCTTCTTGCTGCTGTAAAGCAGAAGAAGCTTGCTCATTTGCATTAACAGGTTGTGGCTGTGCCGCTGGAGCACTATCGGCAGATGAGGTTGCTGCTGGCTCTTCAACCTGTTCATCAACCACTTCATATTCACCGAGTGCTGACTCTTCCACTTGAACATTTGCGGTTACTTCAGGTTGTACATTTGCAGACTGTGATGCTGTAGATTGAACTTCTGTTTCCTGCTGATCTACAACCTCGTATTCTCCGAGTGCCGGTTCTTCAGCTGCATATACCCCCCCTATTGCCATTTGAACACTCAAAGCCAATAAAGTTTTGTTCATCCATTTACGATTCATATTCCATCCCACCATTTTTATTTTTTTAATCTACTTACTTTTATACTTTATTTACTTTTGTAATAAAGACGTAAAAAATTATATGTCGATTCCCCAAATTTTTCCGAGTCTTCATTTAAATTCTTGTCTAAACGAATCGTTGATGCCTTATTGGCAATTTTATCCATATAGAACTGCGGATATTGCATGTTAACGAAAGCATAGCGATTGACAGTTGCATCTTCGACATGTCGTAAGTCTGTATCCTGAAGTGCTAATAAACTTTTTCTCTTTTCAGGTGCGACATTAATTAAAAATAGGGTGTTGTTTTCCCAGATATCCTTGAAACGTGTTTCATCGAAACTAATATTACCCACTGCAGGGTCAGCTACATAAACACGGCCATTCTTGTATGCTTTAAACACCACAAAATGTTTAAATCCTGCATAAGAAATTGGCACAATGGCTGGTTGTCCCTGTTTCACTAAATCGGAAAATTCGCCTTTATATCCCCCGCTTTCGAAACCGATTGCTCCGACAAAGCGTTTCATATCAAGTAAGGAAAAACTACGTCGCTCGACGATTTTCTCGGTCTCACCAAATTTAAGCAAACCATTCATAACTTGTTGTTCTGTCATGGTTACACCAACATCAACATAACCATTTAACAAGGTCGTTAATGCTGCTGATCCACAGCTATAGTCATAAGCTTGACGTACAATACCCCTAAATTGATCTTCTACAGCAGGTTTAATGAGGACTGCTTCTCTATGCATTCGAGTGAATGAATCTTGGCGAGAGTCTAAGGTTTCAGTGTAATACACAGCTTCCGCTGGCTTTTTTTTAATTTCAAAGGCTTCTTTGGCAGCGTAATACATCAATGCCGAGCCTAACGCGATCTCTAACATATCTTCTGACTTTTCTAGTTATCGGCATGACGTGCCTTTGCTCATTATTTTTCTAGAGTTATTACTCTACATCCATGTAAAAAGGAAGATAACCTTTTTTATAAAAAAAAACAGCTTTTTTTTAGTTTATTTGAAAAATTTAACATTATTTTTGTAAAAAAAAGCGCGTGATTTCACGCGCTTTTTTCAATTCGAAATTAATGACCAGAAATACTAATCATAGAACCTTTATCATAACTAGCACCGTAGAATGTTTGCAAACCTTGAACTTCTACATCACCAATAGAACCAGCAGTACGGCTACCTAAATGAATGCCTTTAACATAATTATCAATTTTGTCATTTGTGCTTACAATACGCACAAAGCCTTTATTCGCTGCCGACTCACCAAATACACTTACACTTGCTTTCATAGTTAAGTTTGTTGAATTGGCATCAGCAACTTTAATGCTTTCAATAAAGATTTCCCCTGGACCTGTAGTACTAATTGGACCAGCAGTTGGGTGAACTGCAACCACAGCACCATTTGTTGAATTATCTAAAATACCTAGGTTCTTGATTTCAAGACCACCCTGCATTACAGAATCCAATTTAATCATGGCACCTTGAGGCGCTGCACCCAATTGAATATTGGCAGTCATTTTACCTGTTTTAACAGACAAACCACTTAAAATCGCATTGTAGTTAGAATCATTACCGCCACGACGGATATTAACAGCAGGATCATTTGCACCAGATGCTGTTACACCAATCTCACCAATATGGATTTCCAAACCAGAAACTTGAGCTGCAATGTTGATAAATGCTGTATTACCACTCCCTGAACCAGCATCGCTATCAATTTGCAAATCAGCAAGGTTACCAGTAGCTAATAATGATTGGTAGTTTGCACCAATAAAAATACCTTGGTCTTTACGATCAATGGTACCACCATTGGTTAATGTAATTGTTTCTGAGTTTTTTGCACCCTTGATTGAAATAGCACCCGCATTACCAGTACCGCCTAAAGCAGTAGTAGGAATAACTGTACCAGTAGCATCTTTAGTACTTAAACCATCATTATCATGAACGAATAATTTATCGATCGTAATTCTAGAAATACCGATCCCGATGTTAATACCATCTTGACCAGTAGTAGCACCCAATGAAGCATCATCCATTGCTTGCATTGCCATCGCATTTGCGCTAATTGCTAATGAAGAAACTAAAGCAAGTTTAGTAAATTTTTTCATTTCGTACTCTCCCAAGAGTATTATTTTTTTGATTGTTAACTACTCGATTTCACTAATTGTTTTTTATTTTTTGACAATAGTGAGGCTTTCCTTGAGCAGCTGGTTTGCCCTAGCTAAGTTATCTCTGTGTCATTTTTTGTTCAACTGCTGTTGGTCGCAATCTACATGTTACCGATAAACGGTATTTACAGTTTTTATGCATCAACAATGTTATAGAATAGACCATCTATGTATCGAATTTATTAAGTCACGTCGTATGAATGAGCCTGTTTTTTTTCAAAAATTGCTAACCAAGCAACAGCTTAATCCTACTGAAATTCTTTTATGCTTATCGCATCTTAACCATGTGGTTTACTTAAAAAATGTAAAGCAACCTGTCATTGCAATTTTGGCTTCTGAATATATGCTGATGCAAAATAACAAAATTCAGAAATTTACCAGAACATCGTTAAACAAATATCAACAAAAAAATGAACCAATTGATTTCAATCAATTTTTTAAGCAGGATTTGCAAAATCACACCTCCGATTTCAATGGTGGTTTAATCGGTTTTATCAGTTATGATGAAGCTGCCCAACAACACGTCAATATTCAATCCAAGAACCAGCCCTCTTTATTTTTAGGCATTTATTGCAGCTATATTAAACTGACCGATCAAGGCTGGACCTTTTTTAGTCATGAACATGAGGCTGAAGCGATCTTTCAGGTACTTCAAAATGCCTTGCAAAACAAAAACAAGCCAAGTAAAGAAAATCAAAATTTCACCCTCACTCGACCTTGTACCGCACGCTGGACTAAAAAACAGTATGTGAATGCCTTTAATCAGATTCAAGATTACATTCGGGCAGGTGACTGTTATCAAATTAATTTAACTCAAGAATTTACAACCAAAGCACAAGGTTTGTTGTTAGATACAGCAGAAGCGTTTTGGCAATTGACTGATGCACCTTATTCAGGTTATCTCAAAATCAATGATTTTGAATTATTAAGCTGCTCTCCCGAACTGTTTATCAAGTTTGAAGCAAATCGGAAAATCACCACAAAACCGATTAAAGGCACTATGCCCAGATATTCAGATGTTGCGCAAGATGAGCAATCCAAGCAAAGCTTAATTCACTCTAAAAAAGACCAAGCCGAAAATGTAATGATTGTTGATTTACTGCGTAATGATTTGAGCGTATACGCTGAAACAGGCTCTGTTAAAACACCAAAACTTTTTGAAATTGAGTCATTTAATCAAGTTCATCATATGGTGAGTGAAGTCACTGCTAGATTAAGGCAAGATATCAATCCTTTTCACGTTCTGATGTCAGCTCTTCCGGGCGGTTCAATCACAGGCGCTCCCAAAATTCGTGCCATGCAAATTATAGAGGAACTTGAAGGTGCTCCACGTGGTGCCTACTGTGGTTCGATGGGGTATTTTAATTTTGATGGTACAGGTTCATGGAATATTTTGATTCGCTCAATTCAAAAATATCAGAATGATATTTCTGTTTGGGCTGGCGGAGGGATCACCATTGCATCAGATTGCGATGCCGAATATCAGGAATGTTTTGATAAAGTGTCTGCCATGCTGGATTTGCTTAATACCTGGTATAAGCCAAATCAACAAAAAAGCGATTCCTGAGAATCGCTTTTTTGACTTCAAATCCCTCCTCCCTTTATAAAAGGTGAGGAGCACTGCTCCGCAAGGGAGGTGTTTAATTAAGCTAAAATATCACTTCTCAAGGTATCGACTAAACGCTGGTTTTGCTCGTCGGTACCAATGGTAATACGCAGGAACTGGTTGATACGGGGCTTATTAAAATAACGTACGATAATGCCACGTTCGCGCAATTCAGCAGCAAGCTCAGCTGCATCTCGACTCGCTAATGACGCAAAAATAAAGTTTGCACTCGATGGCAAAACTTTAAAGCCAAGCTCAGCCAATTGGGCAACCAACTTTTCACGGCTTGCAATCACTTTCTCATTTTGCGCTTCGAAGTATTCTTGATCTTCAAAAGATGCTACAGCTGCTGCAATCGCAAAACGATCGATCGGATAAGAATTAAAACTGTTCTTCACCGCTTCAAGGGCAGCGATGAGATGTGGCTGTGCAATGGCAAAACCGACACGTAATCCCGCCAGTGAACGAGACTTAGATGTAGTTTGGCAAACCACCAAGTTATCGTATTTCTCAACCAATTTTACTGCCGATTCAGCACCGAAATCCACATAAGCTTCATCAATGACGACCACTGAATCTGGATTGGCTTGAAGCACATCTTCAATGGCTGACAAACCCAGTGCGATACTGGTCGGCGCATTTGGATTGGTAATAATAATCCCGCCATTGGCTTGTTTATAATCATCCACCACAATTTCAAAATCATCATTCAATGGCAAAACTTTGGTTTTTACCCCAAAGAACTGACTGTAAACCGGATAAAAACTATAGGTAATGTCCGGATAAAGCACTGGCAACTCTTGGACAAAAAATGCTTTGAAGATATGTGCCAATACTTCATCAGAACCATTGCCAACAAATACATGATCTACCGAGACATGTTGCTGTTTGGCAATCGCCTGTTTTAAAGCAGATGCATCTGGGTCTGGATATAAACGCAGCACATCTGCTGAATTGGCCAATACCGCTTGAACCGCTTCGACCACTTTTGGTGATGGCGGATAGGGATTTTCATTGGTATTGAGTTTTAATAAGTTTTGGATTTTGGGTTGTTCACCTGGTACGTAAGGTTCGAGTTCACGTACTTCAGGACTCCAAAAACGCATTTGTTCTGTGGTGATAGTCGACATTTTATTTTCTCTTATTTCCCTCTCCTAACCTCTCTTGCGCTTTGCTTTAAAGCAATCCTTAAAGCTCTCAGGGAGAGGAATCTACACCTCATGAAGATAGAATCAAACGTCAAAGTCATTCTCATCATATGAGTTCCCCTCTCCTTTCAGGAGAGGGTTAGGGAGAGGTTTATAATTTTAGAAAACCAGATTTTTTCTATCTAGCCTATGATTCATTACTGATAACGATAACGTGCTGAACGTGCATGGGCATCCAGGTTTTCCTGTTGCGCCAAGATATCGGCTGTTTTCGCTAAAGTTTTCACGCCTTCTTGCGAACACATAATCAGGCTGGAACGCTTCTGGAAATCATATACACCGAGTGGTGATGAGAAACGTGCTGTGCCCGAGGTTGGTAACACATGATTTGGTCCGGCACAGTAGTCACCAATGGCTTCAGGCGTATAACGCCCCATAAAAATCGCACCCGCATGGCGGATTTGTTCAGCCATTTCTTGTGATTCATCCAGGCAAAGCTCCAAATGTTCTGGCGCAACCTGATTGATGAGGTCAATCGCTTCCTGACGATCTTTCACCAAAACCAATGCCCCACGGTTAGCAATTGAAGTACGAGCAATTTCAGCTTTTGGCAAAGCCGCCAAATGTTCTTCAATCGCCTGTTCAACGTCGTTTAAAAGCTGCTCATCTGGGGTGATAAAAATCGCTTGTGCAAC
>WARP01004525.1_pt1 | contig 17548 bp, 11 predicted proteins | sample 4769151 | NCBI WGS metagenome assembly WARP01 (sample SAMN08893023, study PRJNA449175) | gut metagenome | isolation source: rumen sample fed with dry roughage | host: cow | place: India: Nagpur | collected 2016 | reverse complement strand
GTTGCAAGGGGACAAAGATCAGTTTGCGATAGTCCTTGGTATAGATATCAAGTGGTATTCTATCCAACGTTTCACAATATATGTCTCGAATGACCTTCGTTAAATCAGTTCCAGCAACATTTAATTCTGATGTGTTATCAGATAAATCTGACTCAAGATGCTTTAATATCTTGTCGGTTATTTCATTACTATTTCTCGTCTGCCATTCGGCACTAAGATTTTCATGCTTTAAATATAGAAGAGCAAACTTGACAAAATCCAGATGTTGAAAAGTGGGGGTTTTGACGCGGAGACTCTCCATTGCGTCATTGAACTCGTTAACAACTGACAAAACCTGTTCGGAAGACCAAGAAACATTTTCCATAACTCAAAAATTAAGATTAACAATTACTTTGACGATGCAAAATAACAACATATCTATGCAGCCATTCTGCACAAAAAAAATTATTTGTTTTGGCGTTCCCAGGCCTTATTAATTCTGTCGAGAATGGTCTTCCGCAAGCCCTCTGGTTCCACTACTTTTATCTTATCGGCATGACTGAACAGATAAGTCTCTAATTCATAATTAGGGATGATTTTCAGCTCAAAGACGTTCCCGAGACGTTTTTTCATAGATCCGTGTATGGGCTTGGTAAGAAAATATCCCACATAATCATCATCAACTTTCAGGACAATTTTTTGTTCTTTTACATCTTTTGGATGGGTGACACCTATTATATCTTCGAAAAATTCATTGAAATCAAAGAGTGTGTTTTTCTCATATTGGCCAACAACCTCTTTAATTTGGTTAATTCTATCCAAGGCAATGTTGGTAAGATTGTCATACTGTTTGCTTTTCCCAAACAAGAACCAACGGTTATTATACTGTTTTAAGTAATACGGTGACAAAACCATCTCGATTACATCTTTGTTGAAAGGAGTATACTTCACTTTTAAGGCTTTTTGTGATATTATGGCATTAAACAATGGCGTGAAAAATTTCAATCCCTTTAAATCAATATTTTGGTCGAAGCCTACGATATTGGAAGAGGTGTTGTTAAGCTCGAATGATGTCTCTAATTTGCTTGTAACCTCATCCATCCACTCAAAATTTGGCAATCCTTTGAATCTTCCTAGCATAGCTATGGTATCTGTCAAAGCTTGTGCTTCACTTGAATTCAACGGTTGTTTATTAATGGAATAGTCTTTGTCGGAATACCGATAATACACTCGTTTTCCATCCTTAATTGACTCGATTGGTGCATTATATCCCAAAGGATCTTTCATAAAGTTGATATCATCGAAGATTTGCCTGCGCTGTACGCCAGATGTGTTACTATCGTATTCAGAAAGCGCATCATTGCAGGCATCGATGAGGTCTTCCATAAAATATTGTTTTCGATAGTTGCTGAAACACTTGTCTAAGGCTTGATATCTGATAAGAGCATTTTTATTCGTTGCCATAAAAATCATTTAAGGCGATAAAAATACAAATTATTTGCAATCTATAATGTTATATTTTGTTTAACAGAGTAAATAAAAATAATACTATTTTGTTGAATGTATTAAATAAAAAATGCATTTGCATCAGCTTGTGTCATTTCTTGACGATACTTTTCGTCTTTCCCCGCCAAAAAAATCATATCTTTGCATCCTAAAACCCCACCCGCTATGAAAAAACATCTCCTTACCCTTCTGCTGCTCCTTGCTGGCTTCGCGGCCGTTCAGGCGCAGACCACCCAAACCCTTCTTTCTCCGAATCAGAAACTGAAACTGAAAGTGGACCTCGGTGGCGAGATCATCCGATATTCTGTCTTTTATGATAACACGGAAATCTTACGGCCGTCAAGCATCGGGATGGAACTGGACAACGGCACCGTGCTGGGCAGCGAGCCCATCCGCTCCCTGCGTAAGGGCTCCCGAAAGTCCGTCGACCGGATGGTGGCCTCCCCGCTGTACCGCAAGGACTCCATCCGCAACCACTACAACGAGCTGTACCTCCAGTATAAAGCGGGCTATAGCGTTGTGTTCCGCGTGTATAACTCCGGCGTGGCCTACCACTTCGAGACCGCCTTCAAGGAGCCCATTGTCGTGAAACACGAGATTGCGGAGTTCAACTTCTCAGAGGGCTCCACTATGGGCGAGCGCATCGGCACCGAGGCATATATTCCATACGTAAACCGCAAAGCGTCCGTCAATGGCGACTTCTCCGAACAGTTTTGCACTTCGTTCGAGAATACGTACACGAAAATTCCGCTGAAGGAAATGGATGACAACCGCCTCGCCTTCCTACCGATGTTGGTGGCGCAGACCTGTTCCGCTTTCGAAGGCGGATACTATGCTGGTTTGGGCTCCCGCCTTGCTGTCATCACCGAATCCGACCTGCGCGACTATCCCGGCATGTACCTCAAACACACCGAGGGCAATTCCGTGATCGGCTACTTCGCGCCGCTGCCAAAAATCTGGGAGCAGGGCGGGCACAACAACCTGCAATATATCGTGAAAGAGCGGGAGGACTACATCGCCAAGACCGCCGGCACGCGCACCTTCCCGTGGCGCATCGTTGCCATCACGATGGAAGATAAGGAACTGGTGGATAACGACCTCGTCTATCTGCTCGCAGAGCCCTCCAAGGTGGACGACATCTCCTGGATCAAGCCCGGCAAGGTGGCCTGGGACTGGTGGAACAACTGGAACATCTGGGGCGTGGACTTTAAGTCCGGCATCAACAATGAGACCTACAAGTACTACATCGACTTTGCCGCCGAGAAGGGCATCGAGTATGTGATTCTTGACGAGGGCTGGGCCGTGAACAAGCAGGCCGACCTCTTCCAAGTGGTGCCCGAAATCGACCTGCCGATGTTGGTGAAATACGCGGCATCCAAGGGCGTGGGCATTGTGCTGTGGGCTGGTTACGCCGCGATGGACAAGGATATGGAACATGTCTGCCAGCACTACTCCGAGATGGGCGTCAAGGGCTTCAAGGTCGATTTTATGGATCGCGACGATCAGATTGTGGTCAACTTCTACGAGCGGATGGCCGCTACCGCCGCCAAATACCACCTTTTCATCGACTTCCATGGGGCGTACAAGCCCACGGGACTGAGTCGCACGTACCCCAACGTGCTCAACTACGAGGGCGTTTTCGGATTGGAACAGTGCAAGTGGGTCAGTTCCGAAGTGGATATGGTGAAGTATGAGGTTACCATCCCGTTCATCCGGATGTTGGCCGGTTCGATGGACTTTACGCAGGGCGCGATGCGCAACGCTGCCAAGGGCTGCTATTTTCCGAGTTGGAACGAGCCGATGAGTCAGGGCACGCGCTGTCGCCAATTAGCCGAATATGTCATTTTTGATGCCCCCTTTGCGATGCTCTGCGATGCCCCGACCGCCTACATGGAGGAACCTGAATGCACGGAGTTTATTGCCAAGGTGCCCACCGTGTGGGACGAAACGCGCATTTTAGACGGCAGGGTGGGCGAGTACGTCATCTCCGCTAAGCGTAAGGGCGACACCTGGTACATCGGCGCCATTACCGACTGGAACGCCCGCACCGTTGAGATCGACCTCCAGGCCTTGGGCATCACCTCCGGCATGGTGACGATGTTTGTTGATGGCCCAAATGCCCACCGAAAAGGCGTTGATTATCAAAAGAATAGAGTAACTGTACCCGCAGAGGGTAAGTTACGTGTGGAGTTGGCACCGGGCGGAGGGACGGCGATGATAGTGGAGCGTAAATAGTTGAGTGTTTATGGATAATGCTTCCCGAAAGGATCAACCTATGCCGTTCAGACGCTTCCATTCCCGATAGAAATCCGGAGTCTGCCACACTAAGTTATAGTCGTGGTCGAGGAAAACCTGTACAGAGTGGCCGGAGACCATCAGCTCGTCGGTTTCCGCATCGAGAATCTCGTAGTCGAATATGATTTTGGCAGCGTCCGTGTTCCGGAAGGTACAGCGCACTTTGATGCGACTTTGGTATTTAACAGCCTTTTTGTAATGGAAGGTCAATTCTACCAAAGGAGCGTAAAACCCCATGTCGTAAATGCGGAGGTACTCCAGATGGTAGGTTTGTCCGAACAGTTCACGGGCATCCTCAAAATAGAGAGCGTAGTTGCCATGCCATACAAACCCCATGGAATCCACTTCGCTGAAACGGATGTCCACTTCTTTTTCGACCTGTAATATTTTGTTTTGCATATAAAATCTTAAAATGGATTTTGGGAACGGCGGCTTACATGTGACGATCTGTAACAAAAACTTTCATTTCGCATTGGGCAATATGTTGATCGTTGCAGTGGATGTCGGCGTGAACAATGATGGCTTCAAAAACAGAAGAGATTAGCGTGACCGTGGTGATCAATTTTTGTCCGACTTCGGGTAGTTTTGTATATTCAAAATTGTTGACAGAGCCGATGACGCCGATGCGGACGGGTTTGTCGCGGTTGAGCCAGCCGATGCGGGTGGCGCAGGTCTGGGCTATGTTCTCCAACAGTCCGGTGGGGGTTATGTGTCCGTTATGCACAAGGAGGTGATCCGGCTCAATCAGGAAGTCGGTGACGACAATCTCCTCATCACATTCGAGGATGTTGTCCACCAGCACGAAAGGTGGACGTTGAGGAATAACAGGCAGTGCGGGGGTGGGAATCATCTCGGATTATTTCAAGCTGCATTGCATAATGCTGTGTCCAAGTCCAAGACCGTCGTACAGCGTATCGATTTTGAGTCCGGCCTCTTCCACGCACCGAGCCATGTCGCCGGAATAGTACATTTTGCTGTTCCCGTTTGCGATGGCGGTGAAGTAGAGGCTGATTTGGGCGAGGCAATAAGAGGCTGTCTCAAAGCGCTGGCGATCCCAGAAGGTCTCCATGATATAGAGGCGGCTTTGGGCATTCATGGACTTGGCGGCACGGCTCAAGATACTGGTTACCTCTTCTTCTGAGAAACAGTCTAAGAACTGGCTCATCCAGATAGCCTCGAACCCATCGGGGAATGGGACTGTGCGATCCAGCAGATTGCAGCCGTGACCGTGGATTCTGTCGGCTCCAGCCAAGCCTTGGGTTTGCTCACGCATCATAACTAACTGCTGGGGCAGATCCATGATGGTGACGTTTACTTCGGAGTCGTATTGTACGCACTGTGTGGCCCAGCGTCCCGTGTTACCGCCCACGTCAAGCAACGTCTTGGGATGATTCTGGAAGACAATCTCCAAGGCCTGTTGAAAAGAATTGTCCGAGTAAAAATGATCGAATCCGAACCAGCTTTTTTGTACTTGCGGGGGGAGCTGTGAAAGCCCTTCATATACGGTGGGCCAGTTGCCGAACACTTTCAATCCCTCGGGTTTGCCGTTGATTAACGCTTCCTCCAAGTTGAACAAACCGAGATAGTTAACATCGTGATTGAAGTCCATGTTCACGCGAGCCATGTCGTCGTTAAGCAGGAACCATCCGGCTTTGGCTAAGAGAAAACGGTCATCGCGCATCAGGATGGTGCCGATGGTGAGGGATGACTCTAACAGCACTTTGGCAGCATAGATGGAAAGATTAGCGTTTTTTGCAATCTCCTCCATGGACAAACCCTCTTTGTGTTCATCAAGCATCTTGAAAATGCCGAATTTGACCATCAGCCGTGAAACTTGAAAGACGATAGGTCCGAATGCGATTTCCTGTGCTAAGCGTTGGGCTTGTAGAGCCGTGAATCTTTCTTTGGCATATATTTCCCGTTGGGGTGACTCCAATTTCATGATAAGTATGTTTTGATGATTATTCAGATTTTTGTTCTAAATTCCAGAAATCGTACAGATTGAACCATTGGTGAGGATACTTTTTGAGGGTGGTCTCAAGCGTTTTCACATATTGGGTAATCAGCGTGTCGATCTTTGAGGTTGTGCTATCGTTGGCTGTTTCTGTGCTAAGAGGAACAATGAACCCGGTATAGTCTCTTCGCTTTTCTTTCATCAAGAAAGCGGAAAGCACCGGCACATCGAGTTGGGCGGCGATACGGAACGGTCCGATTGGGAAGTCGGCAGGATGTCCTAAGAAGTCTATGCTTTTCTTTTTGGAACTGCCGAAAATTCTGTCGCAAAGGATGGCCACGATTTCGCCGTTTTCGAGGGCGTTTTTGATGGTGAAAAGGTGCGACAAGTCGGGAAGCACGGGCACCGTCTTGATGTTCATGCTTGAGAAGGCGGAGTTGCGCGGTTGGACGAGCGTTTCGCTTTCCCCTCCGTAGATGATGACATTGATGGGTTTCTTGTCCTGTTTGAGGTAATATCCGAGTAGTTCGAAGTTGCCGATATGCGAACCAGCCAGAATGAAGCCTTTCTCCTGCCCCAGCAACTTCTCAAACGGTTCCGGGTTTTCAACGTGGATGTTGAACTGGTCGCTGGCACCGGCCCAAATGGCGAACTTGTCCACCACCATCTTGCTGAAAGTGTACAGGGTGCGCGCTACGGAACGGAACGTCTGCCGTGGATTATATCCGAGAATGTCGTAGAAATACAGATAGAGCGCTCGGTTGGCTTTTCGGGCGAACAGGAGGGTGAAAGGGGTGACAAACCAGAGAACAGGGTATAGCAATGTCACTCTGAAATGTTTCAGGAATGAAAGCAGAAATCGTTGGCCGAATTTTCCACCTCCAGTTTTGCCGCGCCATTGTCTGGCTTCAGCCATCGTGTTACGCTGTTTTGGCCGTAATAAAATCGTAGAATTGACCGAGGGTTTTAACGTTCTTCATCTCTTCAGGCTTGATTTTGAATCCGAAGTTCTTTTCTACGATGACTACTATATCCACAAAGTCCAGGCTGTCAATCCCGAGGTCGTCTTTCAAGAGAGCCTCTTCTTTCAACAAGTTTTCTTCAATCTCAATTTCCTCAACCAGAAAGTGGTTGACAGTTTTGATAACTTCTTCTCTTTGCATACTAAAATATGGGTTACTTGATTTTCTTTATTACTAATGCACTATTGGTTCCTCCAAATCCGAATGAGTTGGAGAGGTAGAGGTCTATGTTTTTCTCTATAGTTTGGGGTATGATGTTGAGGTTCTTGGAATAGTCGTCAGGATTCTCGAAGTTGAGGTTCGGGGCGATGAAGGAATTGAGCATCATGAGGTTGGAATAGACTATCTCGCTGGCACCGGCCATCCAGCACTCGTGTCCGGTCATGGACTTGGTGGAACTGATAGGGGTGTGGTAGGGGGTGAAGAGTTGGTCGAGTGCCATGGCTTCGAATGCGTCGCCTTGTACCGTGGAGGTGGCGTGTGCGTTGATGTAGTCGATGTCCTGTGCGCTCACGCCGGCGTCGCGAAGGGCACGCTCCATAGCAGTGGCGGAACCTTTGTCGCTGGGTTGCGAGATGTTGGCTCCGTTGGAGGAGAAACCGTATCCGGCGACTTCTGCAATGATGGGTGCGCCACGTTTCACGGCGTGCTCATACTCTTCCAAGATTACGGTTGCTGCGCCGCCGCCGGGTACGAGACCATCGCGGTCACGGTCAAAGGGTCTTGAGGCTTTGGTCGGGTCATCCACCCGGATGGAGAAAGCCCCGATACCATCAAAGCTGCCCATGGAGAGATAGTGTGTTTCCTGGGCACCACCGCAAATAACGACATCTTGCAAGCCGTTTCGGATAAACATGAGTCCCAAACCTATCGCATGGGATCCGCTTGCACAGGCGGCGCTGATGGTCATGTTGATGCCCCGCAACTTGAAGATGGTGGATAAGTTCATCGTAACGGTGGAGTTCATCGACTGGAAGATAGCGCCGGAGCCCATCATCTGCGTGTCTTTGTACTGCATGGCAGTAGTGTGCGCCTCAATGACGGCTTTGGCGGATGAGTCGTTGCCGAACAGAACCCCAACCTCGTTCTTTTCCAAATAGTCCATGTCGATCTTGGCGTTGCGCAAAGCTTCGGCGGTAGCCATGTAGGCGTACTCACCCTCTTCGGCCAAACAGACTCTCGAACGACGATCCAGTAAACCTTTTAGTGCGGGACGCTCCACCAAACCCGTGAGTGGAGAACGGTAACCGTAATCGTAGCGCATGGGGTCAATGCCGATGCCGGACTTGCCCGCATACAAGGATTGCGCCACCTCTTCCAGGTTCTTGCCCAGACATGAATATATGCCCATTCCCGTGATTACTACTCGTCTCATTTTTTTACGATTATTCTTTTACCTGCAGTCTTGATTTTCAAATTTGTAAACTATGAATGGTTATGTGTAGAGTCCTCCATTAATCGAGATTACTTCACCGGTGATGTAGGCAGCGTCATCGGAAGCGAGAAAACCCACCAGTGCGGCCACTTCTTCAGGTTTTCCAAAGCGACCAACGGGGATCATCTTCTTGAAGTCGGCCTCGTTGAATTCTTTGGTCATGTCGGTTTCGATGAATCCGGGAGCGACGGCGTTGACGGTGATCTTACGGGAACCGATTTCCTGTGCCAACGCTTTAGTAGCCCCGATGAGCGCAGCCTTTGCTGCCGAGTAGTTCGTCTGCCCGCCTTGGCCTTTCAGTCCGGAAAGGGAAGCCATGTTGATGATGCGTCCGTTGCGGTGGGCAATCATACCTTTGAGCAGGCGTCGGGTGGTGTGAAAAAAACCGTTCAGGGTGGTGTTGATGACCGACTGCCAGTCAGCATCCTGCATGAAGACCATGAGGTTATCGCGGCGAATGCCGGCATTGTTGACCAATACTCCGATATAGTCTTCCGGATGTGCGGCCTGCCAGGTTTCAATGGCTTGATCCACTTCACTTTTTTCGCAAACGTTGAACGGCAGTAGCTCGGCTTGACCACCAGCCTCTATCACGAGCCGCTGTGTCTCCAGTGCAGCGTCACGATTCGACTGATAGTTTATTAGGATAGGGTATCCCATGGAGGAAAGTTTCAGGCAAATAGCACGACCTATTCCTCTGGAACCACCGGTTATTAAAGCGTAGTTGTTCATAACGAGGTTGTTATATGACAGCAGTTTATGAAAATTTGAGGGTACAAAGGTAGTCTTTTTTTTGATATGAAACGATTAACTGAATACGGCTTTGAAAGGGGAGAAGTTTCCACCGTTGGGACCACCCTTGATGGCGAATGTGATGTGTTGGAAACAGCCTTGAAATTCAGGTTCGGATAACGTTTCCTTGAAGAGTTGAGCGATATGGTGCGGAGGATTGGCAAAGGCTCCACATCCGAGAGCGCCTAGAACGAGATAGCGCTGCCCATTGTCGATGGCAATCCGAAAAAGTGTGCGCATCTTCAAGCGCGTTAACTCTTCCTGAGACTTTATGAGGCGATACTCCCCGTCAACCAGTTCAGTTTGGGGATGGTTTATGGCAGCTACCGCAAGAAAGTTGACCTTCCAGGGTTTTTCTAAAAGTGCGTATCCTGTGCTTTCTGTGTCTCTGAAAACGGTAGCATTCGGCGTGAATACTCCTCCGAATTTAGGATCCAAAGGGTAGGATTTTTGGGATCGGATCACGTTATACAAGTTTCCGAAGTCTGCAAATTGAAACAGTGACTGGTAGTAGTCCGAACAGCGGAAGAGGTAGTCCTCTTGTGCGGCGGCTCCATTTTGCACGCCGCCGCCTGGATGGGTGGCACTTGCTAAGTTTAATACACATACAGGCTCGTTTAAATGCCCCTGTAACTGGCGTGCGTATGCCAGGCAATCCATCTGCTTTACGGAAATGATGGTCTTATAAAGTCCTGTCGGTGTTTGGGGATGGATTTCCTGACGGTATAATCGGGTTTGCTCGGCAATATGAGGATTGCGTTCCAGTGCTACGATTTTTCCGTCGTCGAGACGGTAGCCACCGGACTTAACGATTTGACAGGTGTTAAAAAAGACCATCTGTCGGAGCCTTTTCAATTGGTAATGGTTTACAGGATGCTGTGAACGAAGGAAAGCCTCACTCCATGTGATGCTATCCCAGATGGGAAATTCGTTATTTTCCATAACCTCTTAGTATATTAAGTATAGCACGGTAGCCTGCCGCCAAATGGGACAGAGGAATACTACCGTTGCTGTTTTAGTAGTGTTAGTATATTTTCGTCTTTATAATAAATATCGTCACGGTATTGAATCCGTCCTTTTTCATCCGGGAAACAGGTGTAATATTCTATGAAAAGCGGCATCTTTGTGTTGAGATTAACACTGGTAGGGGTGATTTTTCTATAGAATAGCCGCTCGCGGTCTGTCATTTTCTCGTATCGGATGGAGTCGCGCTTGTTCATCTCCTTCAGGAATTTCTCTCCTTCTTCCGTTGTGGGTGCATCCCCCACAATGATGCCGAGTTGCTCGGTTCTCAAGCTGTCGAAACCGTTAATGTCGTACAGGATACCCGCCAGTATGAAGGGATTTTCCACCCGCACGCATCCGTGGCTTAAGGCTCGTTTCCGGCGCTTGAAGGCTCCTTTGTTATTGGTGTCGTGAAGATATACGGATTCGGGGTTGGCAAAGTCGAACTTGATGCGCCCCAAGGCATTATGCCGTCCGGAAGATTGGAAAATCCGATAGGGTATATTGTTGGCCTTGACATTATTCCAATTGATGGAGTCGGGTGTAACAAACTTCTTGGTCTGGGTGTTGACGATGTAGAGACGCTCTTTCTTTACTACGGTGGTGTTGTTTTTTCTGAGTTTGGGAAGATATTCGTTTTTTACAATATCGTAGGGAATGTTCCATTCTGGATTGAGGACAATTCTTCTGATTTCACTGTAGAGTAGGGGCGTCTCGGCTTTGAAGGCTCTTATCAATCCTTTCACTCGCCTGTTGGGGTTGGTGGATGGATTCTGTGTCTTGCCGCAGCAGATTCTGGTTTTGAAGGCAATAGTGTCGTTTACAAAAGCCTTGAGTGTGAAGTCTGGAATGTTTACGGCGATGCGGTTTTCTGCCTTTGCCGGGGTGGTCTTCCAGCGTAAGCGCTCCAAATTGGTGGAAATCAATTCTATATAATATAAAATTGGACGGTTGAGTTTGTCTATGGTTTCGGTATCCAAAGAATCGCTCTCCGGGATAGCGTTGTTGGCGCGGAAAAGGTTGATGCCAGATAACAGTTCCGGGGTGAGTTGGTTGGTATCGCGGAAGTTGCGGGGTAATTCGCCGGTAAGGCGCAACCGCTGGCAGATGGCCGGGATGTTGCGGTTTGTGGTTCCGAGTTTGGCTCGAATCTTTGGAATGTGGGTGAAGGCGGTGTCTCCAATATTGTGCAATCGGCAGAGCTCATCCTGGAGCATCGTGTAATCCTCACCCTGAGGGTGAAGACTCTCCAGTGTGCTGGGAAGATTCGTGATACCTTCTAAGGTGCTGATGATGAACAAAGAATCGGCGTATACGCTTGTATAAAGCCACTTTCCACCATTCACCACTTTGGGGTCTGTGGCTCCGAATTGCAATGCTGTGGCGTATCTTAGGTAGTTGTCGGTGAGCATCATCTCCAGCTGGAACAATTTGGCATACAGGTCATCACCGTTGACTTTGCCTTGTCGGAACTCCCTAACAAGGGCATGAAGTGTGTCGTATTGGAAATAGCTCGCCGGAATGCCATGTTCCCACGACTGTTCAAAGTGGTGGAGCAGCGTGTCTATTTTATGTTCCTGAAACCCGTTTATCGTCCAGAGTGGGGTGCCGTTTTCAAGGTAAAATTGTTGTATAGTTTCTATATTTGCAATATTGAGGGTGGTGTCGTTTATATGCAGCAAGAAATACTCCGTATAGGCCTTGTCATCGTAGGAGTAGAATTTTTTAAACCAGGAGGGTTCATCTTCGATGTTTATATGTTTGCAGGCTAACAGGCTAAGAGCCAGCAAGGGAAGGACGAAATGCCACGCCGAGTGCCACTGTACTTTAATAGGTTTGTGGTTCATTTTGTTTTATTTAAAAAACGCTACAAAAATACATCTTTTCTTGATTTACAATACGGTGATGCTCCCTTTTATTGTATGGTAATCCCCATTCCGATCCGAACAGGTGATTTTGTAAATATACACGTTGTTGTGGGATACAATTCCGTTGAGATCCCCGCCCCAGCGGAAATATTTGTCGTCAGAGTAGAAGACTAACTGTCCCCAGCGGTCGAAGATGCGGATGTTGAAGTTTTCATCTGCTATCATGTTCCGAGCGCGTTCGTCCAGGCAGAAGTAATCGTTTAATCCATCGGCATGTCCCGGTGTGATGGCGTTGGGTAGGTGGATTTCAAACACACAGGGCTCTATTTTGTAACGTGCTCCTCCCGAGCAATCCCCATTGGTGACAGTCACCGAATAGAAGCCTGGCGATTGCACGACAATGCTGGGCGTGGATTCTCCAGTGCTCCAGCGGTAATTGTTGAAAGATTCACCGACAGAGAGGATGTCGTAAGATTCGTTGCAGAAGTCGCCGGTGAGCGAGGAGATGACGGGGTGCGTCTGAACCACCACCACATTGAGTCTCAAGATGGAGTCGCAGCCGTCGGCGGTCTGGTAATGTTGTATGCGGCGTACAGTGTCCGTATTGTAGGTTTCCTGTGCCTCTATGGTGAAACCATGCCCTTGGAAGGCTTCCCCTTCGCACACCTCGGCACGGTAGGTAGTGTCGTAACTATTGTGCACGGTCAGTTTGAATATAATCACGCTGTCGCTCCCATCCTGAACCGTCCACTGTCTGATGATGGTGGTACTGTTGTATAGGGCTGTGTCAAACCAAATATAGGGTAAGTCTGCACTGCATATTTCGGTGGCCAGTGTGTCGATGCTATTCCAACGCACGGAAAGGGAATAATGGACAAGACTGTCACACTCGTGACGATCCGTTAGTGTGAACAACGTGTCTTTGGGCTCGTTGAAAGGAATGCCGTTGAAAGAGTGGGGGAGTTGATTCTCCGTGACGGTGTCGCGAATGAAGTTTTCTACAGTCGGATAGAGGTGGAGATGCATCATCAAGGCGCGATCCAGTCCATCTGGGTTAGGCAATATGGTCTGTCGTGGGGTGGTGTCGGGGAAGGTGACGCCATTCCAGATGAAGGGAAGAGCTCCGGAGCAGATGCTGGAGTCCTGGTGCTCTCGCACCAGCACCCGCACACTATCCCGACTGTGGCAGAGACCGCTTTGCCCTGTTACGTTGAAATACATGGATTGGAGGGGCGTGGCGGTAGCGTTGCCAGCATTGCCCTGTGTGACCATGCCCGTCGGAGACCATACGTATACTTGTGCGCCGGTAGCCCAGAGATGAGCGGTACCGCCAGCCTCGACTATGGTGTCTGCGCAGGTGACCAGTGTTGGATTCGCTTCGATGGTCAGCTTCAGTATGAGCAGACTGTCGCATCCGTTGCTGGCGGTCAGCCGTAGGCTGTCATATAGGATACCTGCCGTCTGTGTGCGCGTCGCCGGAATATTGAATCCATGTGAAAGGAGCGTATCTCCTTGGCAGATGCTGAGCCGCAGGGTGTCGCATTGGCTGGAATGGATGGTGAGATGTAGGGTTACCGTACTGTCACACCCATTGCTGCCCATCATCGTAACAGCATAGTTGCCGCTTGTCGTATAAGTACTGTCGTGCCAACGGAAACTGTCGCACGAAGATGCCGTAATGTCATTGTGGGTAGGAGCCATTATTTGAATGCCTATTAGGGTGTCATAACGGCATCCGTAGGCGTTGATGAGTGTCAGCGTGTCGTAAATCAGCGTATCGTGGGTTAACGTGGCGGGGGGCGTGATGCGGAAAGTACTGTCTGTTAGATTTTCTATCCAAGGACCATACAGTTGACATTGTATTATTAAATTTTGTCTGTCACGATACAAGTCCGGACTCAGCGACAATTCCCATTCCGTAAGATAGCCATTGTCGTATGCTTCTAAGTCTTCTATTTGGATGTACCAATTCCCCTCCACCGGGCATCCCACAAGACTCTGGAACGATTGTTCCGGATGATAAATCTGACTCATGTTGGCCAGATTGGAAGAATCTACTTTGTATGAGGCATTTCCCAGCATAAAGGTGCCATCCCACAAGGGGTTGGGCGAGAGGTTTATGTTGGCTCGTTCGTGGATATAACCATACGTTCCGCCCGCGTACGAATACCCTAATGTGGTGGTGTTTGACCACACATAATTCCAAGGAATGCCAATGGGGTTTTCGCTGGCATTGCAGCTGGTTACTTCGTTCAGCCGATTGGCTACTCCCAAGTTAATACGACCAATAGCTGGCAAATTCGGATTGGTTTGTTGTGGAAAGCCCCCAGCCCAAGAATCATATTGCTCGTTCGGCAAAATAATGGATGTATTTCCAGACGGGCAACCAACAAGGATGCGAAGGTCTTCAATGGCAGAATGTTCGATAAGGAGACGAACAAACAGGATGTCCTCCACATTGCGGATGACGGCGCCGGGCGAGGCGTTGGTGATATAAAGATCGGAACGGTATGAGTTTCCAAAAGGAGGGCATATAAGGTCGTCGGGCAGGAAGATGGGTTCGGAGTATTGTATGGTGTAAGAATGTTGGAAGAGCTGGATGTTAGCAAAGGAACTATATCCTATGGTGATTATGGACGTGTCGCCCGCGCAGATGTCTGGGATGTTTACCGAGGTGATGGGATTAATGGAGTCCAAAACGGTGACCAGTCTGTTCACAATAGTATCGCAATCTCCCTGGGAACCCGGGCGTATTTCCGGTGTAAGGCTATGCGTGCCTACCGTACGGATTGTGTCGGTGCCGTAGATGTAGGGTAACGCTTCGTGACAAATGGTGTCCCTAAACGTGAGAGAGTGGCGCATCGGAATTTGAATTTGGAACGCCGTATCGTATCGGCAACCCAGCTGGTTCCATGCGGTAAGCTGATAGGTCACGATTGTGTCTTGAGTAAGTGCCGTGGAAGGGGTGATGGTGTATTGCCCTGACTGACCGCTAATCCAAAGACCGGATAAGATAAGGTTGGAGAGTGTTGGCACAGAATCGGTAACGCCCAAGTAGGAAAGACGTATGTCGTTGGAATTACTAGTACCTATAGTGAAAGTAAAGGAGCTGCCCACGCAAATGTCGGGCAAGGAATGTATTTCCCTCACCATGGCAGGGTGAGCATGAACGGAGTAGTGGATGATGTGGTTGGAATTGTGCGCATTGGCTATGGTGTCGGTGGCGGTACTGTTTGTTAGCGTGAACCAATGACCATGCCACTGTATCGGCAGCGCTTCTGGACAGACGATCGTGTCGATGTGCTCTTCCGTGTTGTCAAATACGGTTAGGGTGTAATGAATGAGGCTGTCGCACCCATGGTGGTTCTCTACAATGATGAGGGTGTCCGTTACGGCATGATGGAGTGTGGTTCCATTGAAAATATGCGGGAAATCACGTTCTCCGATTTGTTCTGTCACGACGCTGTGGGTGGTGTCTAAAACCGTCAGTTGAAGGCTGACCGTACTGTCGCAACCATTGGCTGCGGTAAGTCTATATCCGTTCATAATATGAGTTCCGCTTCCTCTCACGGTGTCCCCACCCCAGCAGTATGGAAGTTCGTTGAAGCACACGGTATCCGTCAGCATGGTGTGAACGGGTGCCAATATTTGTATCATTACCACCGTATCGTATCGACATCCTCGATCACCATATACGGTGACCAAGTAGGGCAACTCCGTGTCGGATGTAATGTTTTCTGGAGGTATAATGCGGTAGGTGCTGTCGGTCAGTTGGCTTGCACCTGTCCCCGTCAGTACGATACTGTCAATGGGGAAAGTAGGCACATTAAGCAACTCCGGATCCAATGCTATCTCCCAGCTGAATAGGTATCCGTTATCTTCCTCCCAACCGTCGATAACCTCTATGATCCAATCTCCGTTCAGAGGACAACCTGTTAGACTTTGGAATGATTCATCCGGGTTGTAAAAATGGGTGCCGTTGGCAATGTTGGAGGCATAGAAAGTTCTATGCCCATTCATATAGTGAGCATTTGCCGATCGGTAGATGAGGTTGTCGTTGGGTGATGCCGTGTTACCGTAGGTATATCCTTGAGTGGTGTTGTTCGACCAACAATAGTTATACCCTGTGCCCGGAGGGTTATGACTTGAGGAACATGGGAAGTTGGGGTTGTCGTTGTTGTTGATCCCAGGTAAACCAAAGTAGGTTCCAGTGCCTGCATTATTGCCACCCTGCCATCCGCGATGGGAATCTCCAATGTTGGCAATGCAAGGGCCATTTACATAGTTGCTTCTGGAAAATTTGAGGATGTCGGCAGATTGAAGGTTTGGACAGGTGATTTTGATATAGAGATCTCCAGCATAGGAGTGTTCGAGATTCAGTCGCACATACAGAATGTCATTAACATCACGGATGATGGACTGTGCTGGGAAATTGGAAAAATGAATGGAAGACTGGTAGGAACATCCGATTCCGTTGCAGTCTTGTCCGTCAGGTAAGATAATGGTCTCGCTAAGACTTATGCTGGCATCCTCTTCGGAAGCGATGTATACGTTGTGATTGGGTTGATGCCCGATGGTGACTATGCCGGTATCCCCCACACAGATAGTTGGGAGTTGGATATTGCTGATGGGGTTCGGAAAGTCAATGATGGTCAAATGCAGAATTAAAATGCTGTCGCACGATCGCGAATCCGGTAGAGAGTGTGTGTAAAGACCACTACTGTCGCAACTCTGACCATGCCAGAGATAGGGCGCACGGGCCGTGTCGTAGAGATGTGTACGTTGGGTGGCGAAGGTGTCCGTATGGAATACCCGTATCCGGTAGGAAAGGTTTTCTAACAAACTGGTGTCCTGAATAGTTCCTCTTTCGGTGATGGAACGACCAAACCATGTGAAGGGGAAATCGTGCGGACAAACGGTGGTGTCGTGCGGTTCGGTGATGTTGTCGTATATATGGAGCGAATACAAGATGTTGCTATCGCATCCTTGTGGATTCGAAATGACCAGCAGCGTGTCGTTCACCCCATGATGCAGAATATGTTGATGGAAAGAGTAGGGAAGTTGACTTACGCCGATGGTGTCCGAATAGGAAATAGTGGGCGAGACGTAATTATCCACATGGCACGGGACGGTGATGGTCTGTCCCAATGAGTCGCGGACAACAACGGTGTAGTCTCCGGCGCATAGATGGAAGGCAGTGTCGGTTGTTTGAGCCTGTTGGTCGTTCCAGCTGTAGGAGTAAGGAGGTAAACCACCCCGCACGTGTACTGCGGCGAACCCATTGCAGGGATGTAGCGGATCCGGCGTACATTGTGTGTTGATTCCTGTGGAGGTTTGCGCTTCCAAATAGATGGTGAGATGCAACTCTACGATAGAATCACAGTACGGGAATTGTGTGCTATTTAAATGCAGGAAATCGGATCCGGAAGAAGCCCCTTCTGGGATTATATGCCCGTGCCATAAACTGGGCAATTGGTTTAAGTGGAGACGGAGGATTTCGTCTGTTCGGGAAGTGTCGTGTACGAAAAGAGTTAGGGTTGTAATGCTGTCACAGCCATAGGCGGTGGTGTCCTGGATTACGAATGTGCCCGAATTGGTTCCAATAGGAAACAGATGTCCCGCAAAGTTGTAGGGCAACTCGTTCCGGCAGATGTGCCGTACAACTGTGTTGTGGGGCGCAGAGTGTATGGTA